>Ga0164241_10000268_pt1:0-112500 | contig 113531 bp, 100 predicted proteins | sample OricomyardsoilBY_FD_108780 | JGI IMG/M metagenome (GOLD analysis project Ga0164241, IMG submission 108780) | Backyard soil microbial communities from Emeryville, California, USA - Original compost - Back yard soil (BY) | ecosystem: Environmental > Terrestrial > Soil > Unclassified... | reverse complement strand
AGTCTATTCGCCAAGGTCGGCTATACCACCGACGTGAACAGTGCCCATCGAAGCATCGTCGAAGGTGGCATCGGGATGCGATGGAGCTGGTGAGCTCAAGAGAAAACGGGGGTTAGGTTCACTTCCTGATCTTTGCAAGTGGCTCTTAGAAGGCCCGGTTTTGAGGCCCTTTGTCGTCCGTTCGCATGCTGCAGGATCGGGAGCAGGTTAGGTGTGAGCCGAGTGGGGTGGTCAAGGCGTTGTTGAAAGTGGCGGTGTCAGTGCCGAAGAGTGGCGGAAGTTGCGGGCATTTGACCGCTTTTGGCTGAATGCTGATAGTGGCTGCAGCGCAATCAGGTCAAGTTATCGCGGGGCAACAAGCCTGGGTCAGAAGCGGATAGTTTGATCCTGCCGACGAGTCGACGCGGCCGCAAGCATGGTACGCGGTTCGCCAATTGCGACCATGCCATTACGCTCAACCAGTGTGCTTCTCGATCACTGGGTAAGCATGGCGGCGGCGTCTTCGTTTGCCTTGATCCGCGAGACCGTTTCTGGAGGCAGCTGCGATGGCGCGACCTCGATGGTGACGTGATCGATCTTGCCAGTGAAAGCAAAGGGCGAACGATAGGACTCCGATACAGCCTCACCGGTATCACACCCGATATCGAAGGTCTCGGTCGCGCTGTATCGGGCCGGCACGACATGGGCGAAGCGCGCGCGCCCCACTTCCTTGCCATTGATCAGCAACACACCGGTGCCGCCACCGGCGAACGTCTTGTCTTCCTGGGTGTAGCGGAATTGCGCCGTCACCTTGCCATCCGGAAGTTTGATCGACGACTTGATCTGGTCGCGTTCGCGGCCAAAGAAGTTGTTCTCGTAAACCAGATAGCCGTCCTGAACAAAGAGGGTATATCCGGCACTCCCGCCAGCCGCGACGATGACGCCTTGCGTCTTGTCATCGACATCGAACACGGCGGTGATTTCGTGGGAGTGCATTTTCACGTTGGGCGCCGAGCCCTCCGGCACGCGAAACGTACCGGGGTAGAAAGTGAAACTGGTGCGGCCGCGGGTAAGGCTGGGTCGATCAGGCACGTTGGCTCGTTCGGCGAAACGATCATCCAGCGGAAGCACGTTGTACTTCTTCGCTTCCTGCTGAAAGAGCGTCTGCATTTCCTTCAACTTCTGCGGATCCTTCGCCGCCAGATCGTCGGCTTCGGAATAGTCGCTGGTCAGGTTGTAGAGCTCCCAGGTGTCCTTGTCGAAGTCCCCTTTCTTGCCCACCGTCACCCACGGCAAGCCGTGCCGCGCGGCGGCGATCCAGCCGTCATGGTAGATGGCGCGATTGCCGTAGATTTCGAAATACTGGGTGTGATGGCGACTTGGTGCTGCCGCATTGTCGAAGGTATAGACCATGCTGACACCGGGCAGCGGCGTCTGCGCGAGACCGTTGACCGTGGTCGGTGCCGGAATGCCCACGGCCTCGTAAATGGTTGGTGCGACATCGATGAAGTGATGCCACTGCGATCGGATCTCGCCATGGCTCTTGATCCTGTCAGGCCAGGCGATGGTGAAGCCGCTGCGCGATCCGCCAAAGTGGCTGGCGACCTGCTTGGTCCATTGGAACGGTGTATCGACGGCCCAGGCCCAACCCACCGAGAAATGGTTCTCAAACTTGGGGCTGCCGAGGTCGTCGATGTGCTTGACCATCTCGGGCAGGCTGTCGGGCAAGCCGTTGAGCACGGCAATGGAGTTGAGCGAGCCGGTCAGGCCACCCTCCGCCGAGGCACCGTTATCGCCGAGTGCAAGGATGATCAGCGTGTTGTCGCCACCGGGTGCTTTCTTCACGGCCTCCAGCACTCGACCGACTTGCTCGTCGGTCTGTGCCAGGTAGGCATTGAAGACCTCCATCTGCCGCGCATACACACGTTTCTGGTCGGAAGACAGGGAATCCCACGCAGGGATTTCTGCCGGACGCGGTGTCAGCTTGGCACTCGCCGGGATAATGCCGATCTTCTTCTGGTTCTCGAAAACCATTTCCCGGTACTTGTCCCAGCCCATGTCGAACTTGCCCTTGAAGCGGGCGATGTACTCCTTGGGCACTTGGTGCGGTGCATGCGTGGCACCCGGTGCGTAATAGACAAACCACGGCTTGTTTGGTGCCACGGATTGCTGTTGGCGAAGCCAGTTGATCGCGTGGTTGGCAAGATCTTCGTTGAGCGTATAGCCCTGTTCTGGCGTGCGGTCGGGTTCTACCGGTGTCGTATTGAGGTAGAGCTGCGGATAGTACTGATCGCTCTCGCCACCCTGAAAACCGAAGTAGTAGTCGAAACCCTTGCCGGTGGGCCAGCGGTCGAACGGCCCGGCCGAGCTGGTTTCCCAGTCCGGTGTGTCATGCCATTTGCCAAAGGCCGCAGTCGAGTAACCGTTGTACTTGAGCACCTGGCCAATCGCCGCGCTCGCATCCGTCCACATGGAGTCGTAGCCGGGAAAACCGGTAGCGCCCTCGGTGAGGCTGCCCATGCCCACCTGGTGATGGTTGCGACCGGACAGCAGCGCCGCACGGCTGGGCGAGCACAGCGCGGTGTTGTGCATTTCGTTGTAGCGCAGGCCTTCTGCCGCGATCTTGTCGAAGTTGGGTGTCGGCGTCAGGCCGCCATAGGCGGACGTGCCTCCAAACCCGAGGTCATCGATCAGCACCAGCAGCACATTGGGTGCGCCCTTCGGCGGGGTCACCGGCTGAGGAAAGTCGGATCTGGAATCCTTGTAGGTCTGACCGATGACGCCATGAAACGCCGGCGTGGCGATCGGCAACTGGCTTCGCGATACCGGCGGTGGTGCACCGCCGGACTGCGGTGCCGCCTGGCCCATGGCGGCTCCGGCAAAGCCGAGCGCGGACACGAAACACACAAGAAAAAGTGATCGCTGCAACATGACGCCTCCCGGGATGGGTGCCACGCCACAGGAGCGGCACGCGGCTAATTGTGACTGGCCATCTGATAGGCGGAATAGCGTAGAACGACGTAAGCGCCTTGGGTAATTCTACTAGGTCAATTCTTGAATGCGTTTGTATCCTGCGACGTCGCTTCGCTTCGTAAGCAGATGCTCCAGGCTTTCTGACCCGTAGCATGGCCGCAACGTCCGCCCGGACTAGAGCGGGCTGTGCCCAACAGTTGAGTTACCCAACGAAAGGGCCGGTTCGGACCGGCCCTTTCATCATCATCATCGTGGTGGCGTTTCGCCGCTTATTCGACCGGTTTGCTCGGCGGGGTTTTCCCATTGACCGTCGATCAGTATTACATGGTGGCATACCCATGCAGATAGACTGAATCAGGGCAGTGACTGAGTGAGGATATGTCAACGAGAGCAGGCGACACACTTCTGGTATCAGCGGCATTTGCATTCGCAATGACAGTGAGTGGCTGCAAGGGTGACGACCAACCGAACAACCAGCAGCCTGTTGCGGCAGCAACAACGCCTGCACCGACTGCCGCCCCCGCTCCCAAACCTGATACCCATGCACGCGAGATCGCCAAGGAGGCGTACATTTACGCTGCGCCGATGATCCAGAACTACGAGACGCTTTATAAGCAGGCGGTCGACAAAAGCGACCCAGCCTCTATCGGTGGCTTCGGACACATCCGCAACTATGCCGAGCCCTTTACGGCGAAGAATCATGACGTCGTCACGCCCAACAACGACACGCCGTATTCGTGGAGCTGGCTGGACCTTCGCGCGGAACCATGGGTATTCAGCGTCCCCAAGGTCTCCAAGGATCGCTATTACGTCGCGCAATGGGTCGACCTGTTCACCTTCAGCTTTGCCTATGTGGGGTCGCGCGCCACTGGCGATGATGCGGGCAATTACCTGTTCGTGGGTCCGGGTTGGCAGGGCAATACACCAAAAGGCATCGACAAGGTCTTTCATTCGGAGACCCAGCTGATCGGCATGCTGGGGCGTACTGCGCTCAACGGCGCTGCCGACGTACCCAATGTGAAGAAGCTCCAGGCTGGTTACAAAGTGCAACCACTCAGCGCCTTCCTGCATCAGACACCGCCGTCCCCGGCGCCGGTGATCGATTTTCCACCTTACGATGATACCAAAGCCCATTCGCATGACTTCATCGGTTATCTGAACTTCCTGCTCCAATTTGCGTTGCCGCCTGATTCCAGCGAAGTGAAACTGCGCCAGGAATTCGAGACGATCGGCATAAAACCCGGCGCGCCCCGGGATGCTTCCACGGTGGATCCTGCACAGCTTGCCGCGATCGATGCCGGCATTGCGGGTGCGAAGGCGGCACTGGCTGAAAAGGCGAAGACCACGCTGTCGTCCAACGGCTTGTTCGGTACCCGTGAATCCCAGAAGAACGACTATCTGGTACGCGCCATTGCGGCGGCGAAAGGGATGTATGGCAATTCACTGGAGGAAGCCTGGTATGGCGGCTTTATCGGTGATGGCACGGTGCCGTCGCAGCTGCACTTCAGCAAGGAGCAGTTGCCGCAGGCGAAGTTCTTCTGGTCGATGACGCTGTATAGACCGGTTCCTGTACGACAATCCGCTGAATCGCTATTCGATCGGTGATCGCAGTAAGGATCTGAAATACGGCAAGGACGGCTCGCTCACCCTGTACATCAGCCACGAGTCGCCCGGCAAGGACAAGGACTGCAACTGGCTGCCGGCACCTGACGGAAAGTATTCGCTGGTGGCTCGCGTATATGGTCCCGGTCCGTCCTTGATGGATGGCAGTTGGAAATTGCCCGCTCTGCAGCCGATACACTGAGCTGTTCACGCAGCTATGTGCAAAGCGCAATACCTTCGAGGCGGCCATTGAGGCAAACTCCCGCTTGCACCCAAGCTCATGCCCGACTGCCATGAACGACGGTCGATGGCTTGCGGCGATGTAACCATACGAGTGCGCTTGCTATGCGCGGTTTGCCACCCAGAAGGAGAGACGCATGAAACGCGTAACCGGAATTGGCGGAATCTTTTTCAAGGCTGCTGATCCAGCAGCGCTTGGTGCCTGGTACCGAGATCACCTTGGGCTGGATGTAGCCGACTGGGGTGGGGCGATCTTCAACTGGGGTGGTCCGGGCAGTGAGAAGGGTATGACGATCTGGAGTGCGTTCAAGAGCGATACGACGTATCTGGATCCGGGGGTTGCGTCTTTCATGGTCAACTTTCGTGTTGATGATTTGCATGCGCTGCTCGCCGCACTCAAGAACGAAGGCTGCAACGTGATAGACCGTACCGACGAATCAGAGCAGGGCAAGTTTGGCTGGGTGATCGACCCCGAGGGCAACAAGGTGGAACTGTGGGAGCCACCCGCTGAAGAGTGAGCTGTGGTGTCCACTTTTCGTGGGAAATCACTACGCGTACTACTCGATTCCAGCGTGGCTATGTCGGAGATTTAATGAAAGTCTGGTTCGTATTCATCCTTTGCTTCATGACGCCAGTGCTGAGCGCGCAACAGATCACCACGTCGGTGCCACGCTCGCTTGATCCCGCCGGGACGTACATCATCTATCTGCACGGCAAGATCATCGAGGATCGTGGGCCACGTCCGGTCGATTCCCGCTTCGGTGTGTATGACTACCCGGCCATCCTCGACAAGCTCGCGAGCCGGGGTGCGCATGTCATCTCGGCACAACGTCCATCGGGTACGGACTCCAACGAATATGCGGGCGTTGTGGTTGCCCAGGTTGAGCAACTGATCCGAGACGGTGTTCCGCCCGGGAACATTGTGGTGATGGGGTTCTCGAAAGGCGGCGCCATCGCCATCCATGTGTCCAGTTTCCTGCGCCGCCCGCAGGTGCGCTTCGTGCTGCTGGCGGCATGCTGGCCGCGCCCGGACGAACCTCAATTGCGGCTGACCGGTCGCGTGTTTTCCGTTTACGAGACCAGCGATACGCTGGCCGGCAACAGTTGCGTACCATTCACCGAGCATGCCGATAAACCGCAGTCCTTCAGGGAGATTCACATCTCTACTGGACGCTCGCACGGAGCGTTCTACACACCCATGAAAGAATGGGTAGTTCCTGTGCTGGATTGGATTGGCAAGAACGGCTAGCGCTTCATCGACGCGACAGGATGGCCGCGGCACGCGCTGCGATGCGCTCCGCCTCAATGCCAATTTCGCGCAGCTGTCCGGTGGGCACCACGGTATGGCCGCAGAAGAACAGACCGGGCTGCGACGTCTCGTTACCGGTAACTTTCGGCATGCCATGGCTGTCGAACAACTCGGGTGCATCAGGAACAAGCGTGTGCAGATCGGGGCGAAAGCCGGTGGCCAGGATCACCGCGTCGAACGTCTCGGTCGCACTATCAGCGAAGACCACGCCGTCGGCGGTGAAGTGGACGATGCCGCCGCGGATGCTGATCGATCCGTCACGGATGCGGGCGAGTGTACCCACGTCGAGCAAGGGTACGCGTCGGTCCTCGGCGATCATCTGGCGTGGGCCTTTATGCACTTCGGTGAGGCCGGTGCCGCGCAGCGAGCCGACGGCGAGGCGGATCATCGGCGCGTTGATGAAGTCAGCCACGCGGGGCGGCAGCCAGGTCTGACCTACCGCCCAGGTCAGCAGCGGCAAGCCGAGCAAATCACGCGGCAGGATTTTTATCGGACCGCGTACAGCGAGGGTGACGTCAACCTTCGCCTCAGCCAGATCCAGCGCGATCTCCCCGCCGGAATTGCCAAAGCCCACTACCAGTACCCGCTGGCCGGCATACGGTGCGGGGTTGCGATAGAGACTGCTGTGCAGCACTTTGCCACTGTAGTCGTTCATGCCGGGCCAGTGAGGCTGATACGGAGCATCCGCCCAGCCCGTAGCGACGACCACGATGGGAGCGTTGTAGCGGGTGTCGAGGGTTTCCACCTGCCATTTTTCGCCATCGCGTTGCACGCGCCGCACGTTGCTACGGAAGATCGGATGCACGTCGAAGTGATCCGCATAGGCGTCAAGGTAATCGACCACCTGAGCGCGCGATGGATACCGCGGATAGCTACGCGGCATCGGCAGGCCGGGCAGGCTCGAGTGGCTGCGGTCGGTATGCAGGTGCAGGCGATCGTAATGGCGCTGCCAGACCGGCGCGATGCTGGCATCTTTCTCCAGCACGGTGACTTTCATGCCACGGCGGGAGAGGCTCGCCGCGCAGGCCAAGCCGGCTGGGCCTGCGCCAATGACGACAGCATCGTTCTGGTGAGAGGGCATCATGCTCATCCGCGCGGGTTGGCCTGCTGCCGAGTCAGGGCCGGCTGCGGCAATCGCCATTTTGCGCGCTTTGCGCAGAAAAATGCGTCGGAATTGGACTTCATTACGCTATTGATTGGGCCCGTAAATAGTGGAATCCCGTTCGTCCTGAGCGTAGCGCAGCGAAGTCGAAGGGTGATGGCGACGGTACTATTCAAGGGTCGAGTCAATACTGCAGCTGCATGCATCCAGAAGGCCCGTCGTCGGTTCGGGACAGCAGCCATGCGAATTACGTCGACCGCTTTTCTCAGTGCCCGCCCGGTGCCGGAGCGCGCGCCTGCGGTTGGGGCGCATTGGATTGCGTTGCGCGGAATGATTGTTGCGGTTGCGCACCAGATTGCGGATAGGCGTGTGGGCCGTTGTTCCAGTATCGAGGGCCTGTCTGCAGCCGGAAATTGTTGCCGGCCAGAACGAGTCGGTGGCCATCGACGTGGACCCAGTGCAGCGGTTCCGAAGGCAATGGTGAGCTCGACACGTAGGCAAATTGTGCGTAGTAGCCGCCTTCATCGCGCGGGGTGGTGTGCAGCGCCATGTTGATGACAAGCTGACTGGATACCGGCTGCTTGCGCAGTATGGCTGGGCCTGTAATCAGCTCGCTGATGTTCTTGCGCAACAACTTGTCGTAATACGGAGTCAGCTCGAAGGCCGCTGAAACATGTGTCACCTTGCCTTTGGTATTCACCTGCACCAACACCGGCAAGACCCAGGATGAACTCGGATTGAGCGAAATCGGGCCGCTTGCCGCCGCATTGCCCACAACGGCGCACAGGCCGACCAGGATCAGGGTAAGCAGAGATTTCATGATTCCTCCCGGAGTCGCGGTCGAATGGCGTTGAAGCGTCGGCGATCAATGCGGGGCGCTGGAATGTTGCTGATTGTGCGCCGATCGCCCCGCGACTGCTACTTCAACCACGTGCGCCGCAGTGAGCAGATCCAGCACTATTGATCCGGCCCTTGAACAGTTGTGTCGCCATCACCCTTCGACTTCGCTGCGCTACGCTCAGGGCGAACGGAGTTCTCACTATTTGCGGGCCGAATCAATAACGCAAAGTCTGGGATGGACTTCACCAGCTTTCTGCGTCGCCGGGTCGTGCACTGACGATGGCCTGTTCAATCAACGCCTCGGTGAAAGCGCCAATGAGGCGGGCGGCGCTGATGTCGATCGGTGGGGCGTGGAGACCGGCCCCATACTTGGATCACGAAACGACGCATGACGTCGTTTCGCTTGTGGGTCAGGACTGTTCGATAAACAACGTAGCTGGGTGCTCCAGCAGCTGTTTGAGGCGCTGCACGAATTGTGCGGCGTCGTAACCGTCGACGATGCGATGATCGAACGACGACGACAGGTTCATTATCTTGCGGATCGCCACTTGCCCCCGATAGACAACGGGCCGCTCGACCAGCTTGTTGGGGCCGATGATGGCTACCTCGGGATGATTGATGATGTGCGTGGCATTGATGCCGCCGAGTGCACCCATGCTGGTGATGGTGATGGTTGAGCCGGTCAACTCGTCTCGCGTTGCCTTGCCATCGCGTGCAGCCTTGGCCAGTCGTGCGACCTCGGAGGCGTTGTCCCACAGATCACGTGTCTGGGTCTGGCGAACGACCGGTACCAGCAAGCCGCTCGGTGTCTGCGTGGCGATACCGATATGTACATCGGCATAGCTGCGAAGGATGCCCGCATCATCGTCATAGAGACTGTTGATCTTCGGAAACTCAGGCAGTGCACGAGCCAGCGCGCGCATGAAAAACGGCAAGAGCGTGAGCTTGGGTTGATGCGGCTGCCGCAATTCGTTGAGGTGTGTGCGCAGGTCCTCAAGTTCGGTCAGATCAAGTTCTTCGACATAGGTGATGTGTGGAATCCGGCGTTTGGACTCCTGCATGCGCTCAGCGATTTTTCGTCGCACACCGACGATTCGGGTTTCGGTGATGCTGCCTGCAGCTTGCGCAATGGCAGGCCGCGCAGGTGTGCATGCCGACGGCGAGGAAATCGGGGTATCTGCGTTGTGGGCATCAAGATCAGCGTGCGTGACACGGCCGCTTGGGCCAGTGCCGGCGACAGCGCTCAGCGCGATACCAAGCTCACGCGCACGTCGGCGCACGGCGGGCGAGGCGAGTGCCTTGGATAGCCCTTGCTCGGTTTCGGCGGCGGATGATGCGCCAGCTGCAGCGCTGGAGGCCGGCGCGACAGCTGGTGCAGGCGCCGATGGGTTCGCTGCACTCGTTGTATCCGCTTCGGCGTCGGCACTATCGACCCGGAACACCACCAGCGGCGAACCGACCGCACCCATGCTGCCGGGTTCGCCATGAATCGACACCACCACACCAGCAACCGGCGAGGTAATTTCCACCACGGCCTTGTCGGTCATCAATTCAACCAGAGTCTGGTCTTCCTCGACGTGATCGCCCGGTTTGACGTGCCAATCGCCGATTTCAGCCTCGGCCGTACCTTCGCCCACATCGGGCAACTTGAAGACGTAGTCGCTCATCAGACGGCCTCCACGGCGCGGCGCAATGCCTCGACCACGCGGGCCGGCGACACGAAATAATCCCATTCGAACGCGTGTGGATACGGCGTATCCCAGCCGGTGACGCGCTCGATCGGTGCTTCGAGGTGATAGAAACAATGCTGCTGGATCAGCGCAATCAATTCACCGGCAAAACCCGAGGTTTGCGGTGCCTCGTGCACGATCACGCAACGGCCGGTCTTCTTGACCGAGGTCTCGATGGTTTCCAGATCCAGTGGCACCAGGCTGCGCAGGTCGATGACTTCCGCATCGATGCCGCTCTCCGCGACCGCGGCCAGGGCGACGTAAACCATGGTGCCGTAGGCCAGCACGGTCACGGCCTTGCCGCTGCGACGTACATCAGCCGAGCCGAGTGGTACCCGGTAGTGGCCATCGGGAACCTCGCTGGCCGGATGCTTTGCCCACGGCTGCAAAGGCTGGTCGTGATGACCGTCGAAGGGGCCGTTGTAGATGCGCTTGGGTTCAAGAAAAATGACCGGGTCATCGTCCTCTATGGCACTTATCAACATGCCTTTCGCATCGTAGGGCGTGGACGGTATGACGGTCTTCAGACCGGGCACATGCGTGAAGATGGTTTCCGGGCTCTGGCTGTGGGTTTGTCCGCCCATGATGCCGCCACCGTAGGGCGAGCGTACGGTGATTGGCGCGAAGAACTCGCCGCTGGAGCGGTAACGCAGGCGCGCTGCTTCGGAGACGAGTTGGTCGTAAGCCGGATAGATGTAGTCGACGAACTGGATCTCGACCACCGGCCGCAGACCGTTTGCACCCATGCCGATGGCCGTGGCGACGATACCGCCTTCGGCAATCGGTGCATCGAAGCAACGCGAAACACCGTACTTTCGCTGCAAGCCGTCGGTGACACGAAAAACGCCGCCGAAATAACCCGCATCCTCACCGAACACCAGCACGTTCGGGTCACGCTCCATCATCACATCCATGGCCGAGTTCAGGGCCTGGATCATGTTCATCGTACTCATTGTCCCAGCACCTCCTGGCGCTGACGTTCCAGCCGCCAGTCGGGCGATTTGAATACCTGCTCGAACATCTCGCTGACCGGTGGGCGCGACTGGCCCAGCGTGCCTACGGCTTCGGCTTCGCGTGCAGCTGCGCGAACCTCGGCGACCAGTTCGGCCTCCATCGCCTGGTGCTGTTCATCGGACCATTCGCCCAACGCGATCAGATGTTGCTTGAGGCGCTTGACCGGGTCGCCCATCGGCCAGTGCGCGGCCTCATCCCTGGGTCGGTACTTGGACGGATCATCGCTGGTTGAATGTCCCTCGGCGCGATAGGTGTAGAACTCGATGACGGTTGCGCCCAAGCCCTTGCGTGCGCGTTGAGCTGCCCAATCGGTGGCCGCATATACGGCAAGAAAATCATTGCCATCCACGCGCAGCGCCGGCAAACCGTAGCCGATGCCGCGTGCGGCAAAGGTAGTCTGCTGGCCGCCGGCAATGCCCTGAAAACTGGAAATCGCCCACTGGTTGTTGGTGATGTTGAGGATCACCGGAGCGCGGTAGACCGCCGCAAAATTCAACGCATGATGGAAATCGTAGGTGGCGGTTGAGCCATCGCCGATGAAGGCCGCGGCAATATGACCGTTGTTCTTGTAAGTGTTGGCCATGGCCCAGCCAACCGCCTGGCAATACTGTGTGCCAACGTTGCCGGATAGCGAGAAGAATCCGTATTCACGCGCCGAGTAGAGAATCGGCAGCTGACGCCCCTGCAGCGGATCGCTGGCGTTGGAGTAGATCTGGTTCATCATCTGCACCAGCGGGTAGTCGCGAGTAATCAGGATGCCCTGCACGCGATAGGTCGGAAAGAACATGTCTTCCTTGCTCAACACGATCGCCTGCGCGCAACCGATGGCCTCTTCGCCAGTGCACTTCATGTAGAACGATGTCTTGCCCTGGCGATGCGCGCGAAACATGCGGTCGTCGAAGGTTCGCGTCAGCACCATCGCGCGCAGTGCGCGTCGCAGGGTGTCGACATCCAACTCGGGATTCCACTCGCCGCCGGCACAACCGTCCTCATCCAGGACCCGGATCAGGCCGTAGGCCAGTTCACGCATTTTATCGGGTGACTCGTCCACGGCAGGGCGGCGTGTGCTGCCGACAGCGGGGAAGTCCAGGCGGCTGAAATCAGGCTCATCACCGGGGCGGCAATGCGGTTGTGGCACCACGATCGAGTCGGGTGAAACGTGCTGCGAGGAAGGGGCTACGGGCTTGGTCATGGCATTCAAACAGGTGCCGTCACGAAGGACATCAGCGCCCATGATGGCACCCTCGTATGGGAATTGTTTTGCTGTTTCGCAGCAAACGACAGGTCGATTTAGGAAAATCTCCTATAAAGTGGGCACCATTTAGGACGAGTTTCCACAGATGCTGGATGAAAATGATTGGGCTCTCCTCAGGGTTCTCCAGGCTGAGCCGCACTTGTCGGTGCACGAACTGGCGGACCGCATCAACCTTTCCCACACACCTTGTTGGCGACGCCTGAAACGGCTGGAATCGAAGGGAGTGATTCGTGGCCGCGCCGTGTTGCTCGATGCAGCTGCGCTGAACTTGCCGATTACCGTCTTCGCCGAGGTCAAGCTGAAACAGCACGACGAGGAAACTCTGGGCAAGCTTGAGGACGCGGTTGAGGGTCGTCCGGAGATCGTCGAGTGTTTTTCGATGAGCGGGGATCGCGACTACATTTTCCGCATCGTCATGCAAAGTGTGGAGCAGTACGAGCAATTCCTGAAGAAGACTCTGTTGCACCTCCCTGGTGTTGCGTCGATCAACTCCAGCTTCGCGCTGAAATGCGTGAAGCTCACGACAAGCCTGCCTATTTGATCCAGCCAGCTTTGCGTCCGTGCGTGGTGCGCAGGCGGAAGTTGCTGGGTGATGCTGATGATCGTCAGTGCATTGGGCGCTTGTGGTGCTTTGGTCACCATGGCTTGCTGCGTGCATCCGCCGCCATCACCCTTCGACTTCGCTGCGACGCTCAGGGAGAACGGAGTTCAAATTATTTCCGGGCCGAATGATCACGGGCCGAATCAATCAGCAATACGTCGCCGTGCATTGAACCACGGCACCAGCCGCCGAATCGCCTCATTTATGTGCGCGGTAGAGGCTGCAAAGCTCATGCGCATGAAATACCGACCATCGACTGGATCAAAGTCCACGCCGGGAGCCGTGGCCACACCGGTTTCGCGCAGAAGTTCGGTGCAGAATTGCATGCTGTCGTCGGTGAGGTGTTGCACGTTTGCATAGATATAGAACGCGCCATCAGGTGGTGCAATGGCATGCAGTCCCATGCTGGGAAGCGCATTCAGGAGCAAGTGGCGGTTTCGCCGATACACCTCCATGTTTGCTTCCAGTTCCTCGCGAGAGTCCATGGCAACGAGCGCCGCATGCTGGCTTAGCGCCGGTGCAGTAAGAAACAGGTTGCCGGCGTAGGCTCGAACACGTTCGACGTCCGCCAAGGGTGCCAGCAGCCAGCCAAGCCGCCAGCCGGTCATGCAGTAATACTTTGAAAAGCCGCTGACGATCAGGGCGCCTGGTTCGAACTCGATGACCGAATGCGCCGGTTCGACATAGCTCAAACCGTGATAGATCTCGTCAGAAACGATTCGGATGCGTCGTTCGCGACAAGTTCCGGCGATCGCCTCGAGTTCCGGCGCGGTAATGATCGTTCCGGTGGGATTGGCTGGACTCGCTACAATCACGCCGGCTGGCGGTGGATCCAGCGCCTCGATGGCAGCGGCGGTGAGTTGGTAGCCACTGTCGGCGGCGCATTCGATCTCCACGGGCACCATGTGCAACGCCCTGAGCGTGTTGCGGTAGGCGACGTATCCTGGCCGGGCCAGTGCCACCCGATCGCCCGGCTGAAAAGTGGAGATCAACGCAAGCAGAAGCGCTGGCGAAGCACCACACGTCAAGATGAATTGCTCGGGACCAACAGTTGCCCCGTAGGTTTCATCGTAATGGCGGGCAATGTGCGCCTTCAGGGCAGAGCTCTCCCAGTATCCGAGCACCGATGCATCCAGCACTTGGTGGGCTGCGGCAATCGCAGCGCGCGGTGCTCCCGTCGATGGTTGGCCAAACTCCATGTGGATGATCGAGCGTCCCGCATCTTTCAGTTGATGCGCGAGGCGACTGATTCCCATGGCGTGAAACGGTTCGACCTGGGTGGTCATGTCTGGCTCCTGTTACACATTGTCTGGGTGCGACCGGCAATGGAAGTGCTGCGCTGATTGAGGCGTGACGATGGCAGAACGACCGTTTGATAGATATATACCATTGACACGCCAATGATAAACGCATAACACTCGGGCTCAAACATAACATCAGCGACCATCTCGGGGGAGAACGTCATGGAAATTCGGCCTGTGCACCACAGCCGGCGCGGAATCGCGCCAATGGACTCGTGCGCCATCAATCCGCGCAGGTGTTGTGTTGATGACAACTGCCTGACGCCTAACGCGGTCGGCGCTTCTGTCCCCGTCAACGTCCAACCCGAAAACTCGAATTGTCTGCAGTGGGAGCTCGTATGAACCGCTTTGCCAAGTTTTTCGCAGCGCTTGCCATCACCAGTGCCTCCAGTCTTTTGATGGCGCAGGTGTCACCGTTGCCCGAGGCTTCTCCCGTACCCGCGTCAGCAGCCTCCACTGCTGCGCCGCTCGTGCCGGTCCCAACAGCAGACCTTGGTGGGGCCACGACACATAGTCTCACCACCGAAGATCTCTCGACCTTTTTTGATGGCTTCATGCCGCTGGCACTGGCGCGTGGCGATGTTGCCGGTGGTGTGATCAGTGTGGTCAAGGATGGCAAGGTGATTTTTGCCAAGGGCTATGGCTACGCCGATTTGAAAGCACGCAAACCGGTCACGGCTGACGGCACGCTGTTCCGGATCGGATCGACCTCCAAGCTGTTCACCTGGACGGCGGTGATGCAGCTGGTCGAGCAGGGCAAGCTCGATCTGGACAAGGACATCAACGACTATCTTGATTTCAAGATTCCGCCGTATGAGGGCAAGCCGATTACGTTGCGTGAGGTGATGACGCATACGCCAGGTTTCGAAGATGTGGCGCGTGGCCTGATCGGCACGGACGGCAAAAGCGTCAATCTCGAGCAATACCTGAAAAGCCATCTGCCCGAGCGCATTTTTGCGCCCGGCAAGGTTGTCGCGTATTCAAACTACGGCTGTGGACTGGCCGGTTACATCGTGCAGCGGGTGTCCGGACAAGACTTTGACGATTACGTCGAGAAGCACATTTATGCGCCGCTGGACATGCGCAATGCCAGCTTCAGGCAGCCGCTGCCGACCCGTCTGCTGCCAATGATGGCCGAAGGCTACAAGACGGCATCGGATGGCAAGGTTCAGGCTTTCGAGATCGTTGATCCCGCACCGGCTGGCTCGATGAGTGCGACCGCGCTGGACATGACCCATTTCATGATTGCCCAGCTCCAGCAGGGGCGCTATGGCGATACACAGATCCTGCAGCCAGCCACCGCGGTCGCAATGCACAAGCAGCAGCGCACCGAATCGCCTGGCCTGCCCGGTTATGCGCTTGGTTTCTATCATGAAGATCGCAATGGTCAAAGCATCGTCGGACATGCCGGCGACCTGGGCTACTTCCATACGGATCTGCATCTTCTGCTGGATTCGAATGTCGGCATCTTCATGTCGTTCAACAGTGCTGGCAACGCGGGTGGTGCCCATGTGATTCGTGCCAGCGCGTTTGATGCCTTCCTCGATCGCTACTTCCCGGTCAAGGCCGATAAGCTGCCGACGGCTGCAACCGCCAAGGCTGATGCCGCACGAGTCGCAGGCTGGTATCTGGCAAGTCGTCGCAACGTCAGTTCGATGAAGATGCTCTATGCGATGACCCAGACTCAGGTCACGGCACTGCCTGATGGCAAGATCGCGATCGCGTCACTGAAAGATCCTGCGGGAGCGACCATCCATTGGCGTGAGGTAGGGCCGCTGAAATACAAAGCGGAGAATAGTTGGCAGCGCCTGGATTTCGTGACCGACGAGCAGGGTGATATCAGCTATTGGGCTACCGATGGCGCGCCGCCGGTATTCATCTTCCTGCGTATTTCAGCAGCCAAGAGCCTGGGTTCGGTGAAGCTATGGGGGACGCTGGCACTGCTGTTCGTGTTCGGTGCCTTGATGAGCTGGTTGTTTGGCTGGCTGACCCGTCGCCACTATGGCCGTGTACTCGAGTTGACCCAGCTGCAACGTCGCACCCGTCTGGCCTCGCGTCTTGGCACCTTGTTGCTGTTCTGCACGATATCGGGCTGGCTGTCGCTGCTAGTTGCCATCGGCATGAGTTCGGGCCTGCTCATGGAGGGCGGAGCAGCGCCATGGATGTACCTGCTGTTCGTCCTAGGCTTGTTGTCCCTGCTCGGCGCGGTGGCGGTGGTGATACATGCCGTGCGCAGCTGGATGGCCCCACGTCGCAGTCGCTGGGTGTTGGTCGGTGAAACGCTGCTGGGCCTCAGCGCCATCTATCTGGCCTGGATAATCCTGGCTTTCGGCATGATCAGCTTCAACGTCCGTTTTTAAGTCTCAGCGTGTGGCGGCGAACTCGCCGCCACACGCATCTCAGCAGGAACAAGCATGAATACCCAGAGGAGCGGGCGACTGGCGCTGAAAGCACATCTCACCAGTCGGCCCACCAAGGCGCCATTTCGCATCACCGGCTACACCTTCAACGCGTTCGAGGCACTGGAAGTAAGCCTCGGCGATGAGGACGGCTATGTGGGTCGGGGTGAAGGCCTCGGCGTGTACTACTTCGATGACACGCCGACCAGGATGTTGGCGCAGGTCGAGGCGATGCGCGAACAGATCGAGGCCGGGATTACCCGAGAACAACTGCAGCAGATGTTGCCTCCCGGCGGCGCACGCAATGCACTTGATTGCGCACTGTGGGAGATGGAGGCGCGGCGCAGCGGAAAGCCGGTCTGGCAGCTTGCAGGCATCCAGGAGCCGAAGGCGCTGGTGACGACGTTCACGGTTGGCGCCGATGATCCTGCCGTGATGGCCCAGCGCGCGTGTGACTACGCGAGTGCACGCGCCATCAAACTCAAGCTTACCGATGACGATATCAATGCCGACCGCGTACGCGCCGTGCGCGCTGCACGTCCTGACGTGTGGCTGATGGTCGACGCGAATCAGGGTTTCACGCGTGAATCGCTGGCGCAGTTGATGCCGGCGTTGATAGAGGCGAACGTATCGCTGGTTGAGCAGCCTTTCCCGATGGGCAAGGACGACTGGTTCGATGGCCTTGAGCGACCGATCAAACTGGCTGCGGACGAGAGCGTGCAGGATCGCCGTGATCTGGCCAATTTGGTTGGGAGGGTCGACATCATCAATATCAAGCTCGACAAATGCGGCGGCCTCACCGAGGCGTTGGCGATTGTCGCGGAGGCGTGCAAGCTGGGCTTTGGCTTGATGGTGGGCAACATGTCCGGCTCGTCGCTGGCGATGGCACCGGCGTTCGTGGTGGGCCAGTTGTGCGACGTGGTGGATCTGGACGGACCAACTTTCCTGACCACCGATTGCTCACCGGCGGCATCTTATGACGATGGCAAGATCTGGTGCCCCGAGACGTTGTGGGGTAGTCCGTGGGCAGTTACGTCATAGTCGCCTCGGGGGAATGAGGCGCAAGGCATGAGCAAGGTCTGTGTGGCCATGCGCAAACGAGGCAGCGGGCCAGAAGCCTGAGTGCGGTGGTCTGTCGGGATTGCAGCAATTCGCCAGTCTGCTTGCACTAGAGAACGGCAATGACATCCAGAATGGGGAATACAGCGATGATCCGGAAATCCAGTCAGTACAAATCGCAGCGTCGGCAACTTGGCACCCGTTGGCTGTTGGCCGGCTGTCTGGCCACCGCTTTCATATCCAGTGGCGCCATTGCACAACAGAGTGCGCCAGCGACCACGCCTGTACCCGAATCGCTGGACGCGTTTGCCAACAAGGCGATGCAGACCTTCGATACGCCCGGCATGGCCGTGGCCGTGGTTCAAGGCGACACCATCACCACGCACACCTACGGCGTGCGCAAGCTCGGTACATCGGCCAAGGTGGATGCGGACACGATCTTCTCGATCGGTTCCAACACCAAGGCGTTTACCGCCACGGCGCTGGCGATCCTGGTCGATGAGGGCAAGTTGAACTGGGATGATCGTATTGTCGACAAGCTGCCCGGCTTCCGCATGTACGACCCCTATGCGTCTGCCGAAATGACCGTGATCGACCTGCTGGTGCATCGCAGTGGCCTGGGTTTGGGCGAGGGTGATCTGTTGCTGATCCCGCAAACCAATCGCACTCGCGAAGAGGTTGTGCACGCCATTCGCTATCTCAAGCCCCAGAACTCGTTCCGTGCCGATTACAACTACGACAATGTCTTGTATGTCGTCGCAGGGCAGCTGGTGGAGGCGGTATCGGGCCAGCGTTGGGAAGATTTCGTGCAGCAGCACATCATCGCTCCGCTTGGCATGAAAGATACCAAGCTGAGCTTTGATGCCCGTGTGCCCGATCAGGCGGCATGGCATGGCAAGATTGACGGTCCGGTTCGTGGTCTCGGCAAAACGTCGGTATTGACCACCGTTTTCACCGGTGATCAGGCCGCCCCCGCCGGTGCCGTGCAAACCAGCGCGGCGGATATCGGTCGCTGGCTGCGGGTGCAGTTGAAGCATGGCGAGTTGGCCGACGGCAAGCGACTGTTCAGCGATGCAGCATCCAGGGCGCTATGGACGCCGCATACGCTGATGCCGATCGGGCCCAAGCCCGAGCCGCTGGCGCTGACCCAGCCACAGTTTCAGGCATATGCACTGGGTTTCGATGTCAGTGACTATCGCGGCTATAAGGTCATCAGTCATAGCGGCGGCGTTTTTGGCGCTATTTCGGAGGTGGTGCTCGTCCCGGAAAAAAATGTCGCGTTTGCGATCATGCTCAACTCGGAGGACGTTGGCACCTTGTTCTCCATGCGCGAACATCTGTTGGATAGCTTGCTTGGTTTGAACTCGCCGGACTGGGTTGCCAACTACAAGCAGGTGCTGGATCAGCGCAACGCAAAGGCGTTGAAAGTGATGCAGGCGGCCGAAAAGCCGGCGCATGCGTCAGCCGGCCCATCGTTGCCGCTTTCGGGTTATGCCGGTGTCTATCGTGATCCGTGGTACGGCACGGCAACCATCAGTCAGGGCAAGCAGAGATTGGCGATCAGCTTCGACCGCACGCCTGGCATGCATGGTTCGCTCGAGCACGTGCAGTACGACACTTTCCGCACGCACTGGGTGACGCCGGGGCTGGAAGATGCCTATGTCACCTTTGCCCTCAAGTCCGATGGTCATATTGATAGCGTCAGCATGAGCCCGGTTTCGCCGTTGGCGGACTTCAGCTACGACTATCAGGATCTGCACTTCACTCCCGTAGATGACAAAAAATAGACGTCTATTTCTGCCCGGCGACGATCAGTCGCCGGGCCGAAATGATTTTTGGACAACGCTGAACACGTCTTCGCTGGGACTTTTCTGCCAGTCACCTGGTCAGCGATTGCCGGGTTGTGTGTGATATCAAAATATCATTGACAGTCAAATGATATGCATGTACCAATTGATCTATGCGTCGTCCGCAAGTTCACTGGAGGGGAAAATAATGCAGGTTCGCCATGTTCCATCGGGGCGGCAAGCTGTCAGCGATTTCAGACAGCAGCCATCGAGAATTTGCCATCGAGGCGTCGTTCACGGATGGATGCATCGAACTGCCAGATTGCTGGTAGCGGCGGCGATCACCCTGGTCAGTGGCACGGTCATGGCGCAGGTGCCAGTATCGGCGCCGGCGACGGCCAGCACGGCGATTGCCCCGGTCATGCCAGCGCCAGTCGCGGCAGTATCGATTGCCGATCTGCAAGGTGCATCAACGCATGAGCTGAGCAATCAGGATTTATCCACTTTCCTCGACGGTTTTATGCCGCTGGCCCTGGCCCGCGGCGATGTCGCCGGCGGTGTGGTCAGCGTGGTCAAGGATGGCAAGGTGCTGTTTGCCAAAGGCTATGGCTACGCCAACCTGGACAAGCGCCTCCCGGTCACGGTTGACCATACGTCATTCCGGATCGGTTCGACCTCCAAGCTTTTCACCTGGACAGCGGTGATGCAGCTGGTCGAGCAGGGCAAGCTGGATCTGGATACCGACGTCAACAAGTATCTGGATTTCAAGATTCCAGCGTATGACGGCAAGCCGATCACGCTGCGCAATATCATGACCCATACGCCGGGTTTCGAAGACACGGCGAAGGATCTGATCACCACCGATGGCAAGCCGGTCAATCTTGAGCAGTATCTGAAAAGCCACCTGCCGAAGCGGATTTTTGCGCCGGGCAAGGTCGTGGCGTATTCCAATTACGGTTGCGGGCTGGCCGGTTACATCGTGCAGCGCGTGTCCGGCCAGGATTTCGACGACTACGTCGATCAGCACATCTTCACCCCGCTGGACATGAAGAACTCCACCTTCCGGCAGCCGCTGCCCCAGGCGTTGGCACCGCTGATGGCCGAGAGCTACGAGACCGCATCCGATGGCAAGGAGCAGGCCTTCGAGATCATCTCTCCGGCACCGGCTGGCGCGGTCACCGCCACCGCGCTGGACATGGCTCATTTCATGATCGCCCAGCTGCAAAACGGGCTTTATGACAACAGCCGGATTCTGCAGCAGGCGACTGCGGTAGCGATGCACAAGCAGCAGCGTACCGAAGCACCTGGACTCAACGGCTTCGCGCTCGGTTTCTACCATGAAGACAGTCATGGTCAGCGCATCATTGGTCATGCCGGCGATCTGGATTTCTTCCATACCGACCTGCATCTGCTGCTCGACGCGAACGTCGGCATCTTCATGTCGTTCAACAGCGCGGGCAATGAGGGCGGTGCCCACGTTATTCGCACGGCGTTGTTCGAGGCTTTCCTCGATCGCTATTTCCCGGCCGAAACAAAGCAGCTGCCCACGGCATCGACGGCCAAGGCCGACGCTGCCCGGGTCGCGGGCTGGTATATGGCCAGCCGCCGCAACGACAGCGGTTTACGCATGATGTATGCGTTGTCTCAAGGCAAGGTGGAGGCGTTCCCCGACGGCACGATCACCGCGGCGGGCATGAATGACCCCGCCGGCAAGCCGCTGCACTGGCGCGAGGTCGGACCGCTGCAATACCAGGAGGTGAACGGCTCGCACAAGCTGGATTTTGTCACTGACGCAAACGGCAAGGTCAGTTACTGGGCGACCAACGTGCAAGTACCCGTGATGATCTTCATGCGCGTGAACGGACTGCACACGCTGGGTTCGATGAAGCTCTGGGGGACGCTTGGCCTGTTGGTCCTGTTCCTGGCCTTGCTGGTCTGGTTCTGCGGCTGGCTGGTTCGTCGCCACTACAAGCTGCAACTTGAGCTCCTGCCACAACAGCGCCGCAGTCGACTGGGGTCGCGCCTGGGCGTGCTGGTGTTGTTCCTGACCTTGCTCGGCTGGCTGATCCTGATCACGGCGATGAGTGCCAATCCGTATCTGTTGCTGAGCGGCGGGGCGGTGCCGTGGATGTACGTGCTGTATGTGCTTGGCGTGCTGGCGCTGCTGGGTGTGCTGCTGATCGTGATCCATTATGTGCGCAGCTGGATGGCGCCGCGCCGACGTGCCTGGGTGCTGCTGGGTGAAACCCTGATCGCACTCTCCGCCATCTATTTTGGCTGGCTGATCGTGGCTCTCGGCATGATCGGCTTCAGCACCAGGTTTTAAAGCTGTTTCGTGCGGCGGCAGTCTTGCCGCCGCACTTTTTCATACAGGAAACATCATGAGCTCCAAAGACCAGGGACGCCTGAAACTGCAAGCCAGCCTCAAGAGCTGGCCGATCACGGCGCCGTTTCATATCACCGGCTACACGTTTACCGCGTTTGACGCATTGATCGTCGAGCTGACCGATGAGCATGGAAACGTCGGCTGCGCGGAAGCGCAGGGCGTTTACTATCACAAGGACACGCCGGTCACGATGTTGGCAGAGCTTGAGGCGCTGCGCCCACGGATCGAAGCGGGCATCACGCGCGAAGAACTGCAGCAATTGTTGCCCGCCGGTGGCGCACGCAATGTGCTGGACTGCGCTCTCTGGGATCTGGAAGCCAAGCACACCGGCAAGCCCGTCTGGCAACTGGCGGGGCTGAATGCGCCGAAACCACTGCTGACCACCTATACCGTGAGTGCAGAGGCTCCGGAAGTGATGGCGTCGCGCGCCGCCGAGCATGCGACAGCGCGCGCAATCAAACTGAAACTCACCGACGACGATCTCAACGCCGAGCGCGTACTTGCCGTGCGCAAGGCACGTCCGGATGTGTGGTTGATGGTCGACGCGAATCAGGGTTTTACTCAGGAGTCGTTCGCACGCCTGCTGCCGACCCTGGTGGAAGCACGCGTGGACGTGATCGAACAACCGTTCCCGGTCGGCAAGGAGGATTGGCTTGATGGGCTGGAGCGTCCAATTCGCCTCGCCGCGGATGAAAGCGTGCTCGATCGCAGCGATCTGGCCAAGATGGTCGGTCGGGTCGACGTCATCAACATCAAGCTGGACAAGTGTGGCGGACTGACCGAAGCGCTGGCCATCGCCGACGAGGCGCGCGAACTGGGTTTCAAATTGATGGTTGGCAACATGGGTGGCTCGTCGCTGGCAATGGCGCCGTCATTCGTGGTCGGCCAGTTGTGCGACGTGGTGGATCTGGACGGCCCGATCAACCTGCGCGAAGACTATTCGCCGTCGGTGGTGTACGAGGATGGCAGTATCTGGTGTCCCGAGAAGCTCTGGGGAAACCCGTTGCAGCCAACATCGTAGATAGCCTTTTTGATCAGCGAAGAGAGTGGTCCGAGTAATGTCTTTCGCAACTAATTCATCGACAGAGAAAAACTGGTTTGGCCATCCGCGTGGTTTGACCATCCTGTTTCTGACCGAAATGTGGGAGATGTTCTCCTTCTTCGGCATGCGCGCGATCCTGGTCTATTACATGACCAAGCACCTGGACATGAGTCAGGAGTACGCGTCGCTGATCTATGGGGCGTACGCAGCCTTTGTCTACTTTGCCCCGGTGTTCGGCGGCATGATCGCTGATCGCTGGCTGGGCAAGGCGCGTGCCGTGGTGATCGGTGGTTCGCTGATGGCGCTCGGCCATTTCATGATGTCGTTCGAGTCGCTGTTCTATCCGGCGCTGTGCATGATTGCCTTGGGCAATGGCTTGTTCCTGCCCAGTCTGGCCAGTCAGATCGAAGGTCTTTATCGACATGGCGATGCGCGTGCCAAGAGCGCGTACAACATCTATTACGTCGGCATCAATCTGGGTGCTTTCCTCGCACCGTTCGTCTGCGGCACGCTGGGCGAGGTTTACGGCTGGCACTACGGCTTTGGCGCGGCGGGCATCGGCATGCTGCTGTCGCTGGTGATCTATCTGGGTGGCCGCCGTTATCTGCCGCCGGAACCGGCCCGCGGTGCCGAGGCGCGTGCTGCGCGTCCGCCGATGGACAAGGCGGCACGTGATCGCTTTGCGCTGCTGCTCGGCATCGCCGCGATTGTGGTGGTGTTTCGTGGTGCCTATGAACAAGTCGGTAACACCATCGCCTTGTGGGCAGACACCGGTATTGATCGTCAGGTTGGTTCGGGCTTCACGATTCCCATGACGTGGTTCATCGCGATTGATTCGCTGGTGGTGTTCACCTTTACGCCGGTACTGGTGGCGCGTTGGGCGCGGCTGGCCAAGCGCGGCATCGAGACGCCGCTGCTCGGTCGGATGGCATTTGGTGCCGCTGTCGTCGGGGCGGCCTATGTGGCGCTGGGCGCCGTTGCCGCATGGAGCGAATCGCGCGGTGTGCGTGCCAGTTGGGTCTGGCTGGCGGCCTGGTTCGTGATGTTCACGATTGGAGAGCTGTACATCTTGCCAACCGGGCTTGCGCTATTCGGGCGCATGGCGCCGGAAGGCTTTCGTGCCACCAGTATCGCGACCTGGTTCTTTGCCGGCTTCTTCGGCAACTTGCTTGCGGGCGGACTCGGCACTTTGTGGAGCGTGCTGGGACACGGCATGTTCTTCGTGATGATAGGCGGGGTTTCAGGCGTGTCTGCCTTGCTTCTATATCTACTGAGCCGTCGCCTTGGCGACGTTGAAAGGCACGCAACTGCTGGCGCCACCGCCATGCTGGCCCGTTGAGTACCACCATGATCAAAGACCTGCAAAGCAAATTGAAGCGTCAGTGGGACACCTTCACCACGTCCGAGCAGAAGATCGCCGCTTACCTGCAGCACAACATCAGCGGCATTCCGTTCGAGACGGCGGCCTCGCTCGGTCAGCGTGTCGGTGTCAGTCCGATGACTGTTGGCCGATTCCTGCGCACCCTCGGCTACGCAGGGCTCAACGATCTGAAGAAGGATCTGCGCGGCAACGCGCCCTGGTTGCCGCTATACAAGAATCCCGAGCATGCGAATGAAGAAGACTTTGTGGCGCAAAGCCTGCAGACCGACATCCGTGTACTGACCCAGGCCTATACGCTGGCCAGAACCGATGAATGGACGTCCATCGTGAAGATGCTGGTAACTGCCGAGCGCGTATCCGTGGCAAGTTTCCATATGGGTCGTTCCATCGGACAGGGATTTGCGGATCTGCTGCAACACGTCAAGCCGCGCACCCGCTTCGCCGACGGATCGGATGGTGCCTATGCCGATGTCTTGCTGGATTCCGACGCAGACAGTTGTGTGGTGCTGATCGATTTTCGGCGCTATGCGCGGCACTTCCGCGTGCTGGCCGAGGAGGTGGCGGCGCGCGGCATTCCATTGGTCATCATTACCGACACCCAGTGCTACTGGGCGCGTCAGGTGACCGACAACGTGCTTATGCTTCCGCTTGATCCCGATCGTGTCTGGCATAACTTCGGTGCCGTCACCAGTTTGCTGAGCTTGTTGATCAGTGAAGTGACTCGGGTACAGGGCGACATGTTTGAACGGATTGGCGATGTCACCGCGTTGCGACAGCAGTTTGTCGGCTATGACGAAGCGCCGCCGGTGACGAAACGCGAGTCTGGCAAATCAGCCGCAGGCAAAAGCAAGTCGGACGGAAAGGTCGGTGTTGGCGCAGCGAAACGCCGTACCCGCCGCAAGTCGTGACTGGATGACTCGCTATCACGGCTGCTGCTGATGATTTGCGCGTTCGGTGGGGAAGAGGCGGGCAGCACGACCGCATCGCAAGTGAATTTTCAATATACGAAAATACTTGAGCGATCGTGAGCGGGCAGGGCAGTTTTTTCTGGAAATTTATCCGAAGTCGAAAGCTCGGATGGATGAATTATCGCGGCTGATCGGTGTGCCAGTCACTGGAGGGCTGGCGCGACTACCTGGCGCGAACACCCTGGCGCTTTGTATCCTTCTTTTTTGCGACAGCTTGCCTTTTGGTGGCAGCTTGCGCCGAAGTGCGTTTGCGGGCTGCAGTCTGGCTGTCCTGCTCGACGCCCAGAGCCTCGATCAACTGGGATTGCGTGGCGGTACAAACCGACAATATTCGGCAGCGCTTGAGGCCCACCGCGATGTAGGCGTGACCCATGCCGCTGTCGAAATACATCGAATCGCCTGCTTCCAGTCGTGCCGGCGCATACAGGTCGGTATGAAGATCAACCGTGCCTTCCAGGACATAGACGAACTCTTCTCCTTCATGCCGTATCAGTTCACCGAATTCAGCCAACGAACGGGCGTGGGGCTCGGCAATGATGGGGACAAGGTGCTTGTTGAGCAAATCCGAGCCCGGATACAGATGACCGTAATTTTCGGTCTCCACCACGAATCCCTCGCCAGCCCGGGTAATGCTGCGCCGACCTTGAACCCTCGTGGATGGTGCCGCTGTATCAGGCTCAAACAGCTGCGCGATATCAACCTCCAGGGCCGTGCTGAGCCTTGCGAGCTTGTCATAGCTCAAGGACATCTTGCCGGTTTCGATCTTGGACAGGGTTGAGACGGGAAGGTCCGTGCGTGCGCTTACCTCGGCCAGCGTCAACTGCTTGCGCTTGCGCAGGGTACGCAGGGCGATGCCCGGCTCGGATTTTGGCTGCGGCTGTTTGCGGTTGAGCGTCATCTTGGGTGTTCCAGTTTCGTGTCTTCTTGCGTGGCGATCTAGTAACACACCTAGCCTGGAGCACACAGGTTTGATAGTTCCAACTTTATACGCTTTTGCCAGAATATTTCAAATATGGAAAAAATTGACAAGGTTGAAAATCTGATTGATATTGCAGGCTATCGGGGCACCCATAGCCTCTGGGGAGGAGGGCGACATGTACAAGAACGTCGGGACATTTACCAAGTTGTTTCTTGCAATCGCGGCTGCCACGGCGGCTTCATCCGTCGGTGCCGAAGTTGCATCGGGCGCACCGAAATCGATAGCGACACCAGTGGAGCAGGCTCAGTCCAGCGACGTTGATCAGTCGACGCAAGACGCTGCCAAGAAAGACGGCGCGGTTGACCGTGCCAGTGCCACCCAGCTAAATACCGTCACCGTGACGGCAACTCGGCGCACTGAAACGTTGCAAAAAGTGCCTCTGCCGATTTCGGCGCTTACAGATGATGATATGACGCGGCAGCACATGGAAAACTTTGCGGACTACGCCGCCGCAGTGCCCGGGCTTAGTGCCGTGGGTACGCCGGGTATGACCAGTTTGAGTATCCGCGGTATCTCTTCCGGTTCCGGGCAGGCGGTTGCGTCAGTCGGCACCTATCTCGACGATACGCCCTACGGATCGAGCAGCGCTTACGCGGTTGGTGCAACATTGACGCCGGACATCGATCCTTTTGATCTGCAGCGTGTCGAGGTTTTGCGCGGACCCCAGGGTACGCTCTACGGTGCAGGTGCCTTGGGTGGCGTGGTTCGGTTTATCACCACTCCCCCCAATACGCAGAATGTCGAGGGGCGTCTGCAGGTCGGTGGTAGCAGCGTCTCCGACGGCGGCAATGGTTTCGACGTGCATGGCATGGTGAACCTGCCGCTGGTTGCCGACAAGCTGGCGCTGCGTGCCAACGTCTATAGCACCACCACGCCCGGCTTCATCGACGATGCCGCGCTGGGCAAGAAGGACATCAACGAAACCAGCACTGACGGAAGTCGTGCATCGGTGTTGTGGACGCCGACAGACAAGACCTCGCTGCAGGTGAGCATGTTGGCGCAGAACCTCAGCACCGGTGGAAATCAGGACGTAGCTCTCGATCCAGACACATTGAAGCCTGTCTATGGGGACCTGCAACAGCGCCAGGCAAATCTTGGCCGCGATGCGCTAGATGCGAAATACCGGGTTTACAACGCCACCTTCAAGTCAGATTTTGATTGGGCAAACTTCACCTCTTCCACCAGCTACAGCACTCTGGATGCCACGATCGCCCTTGACGCAACGGCGCTCCTGCCGATTGGCCCCATCTTTGGCTACACCCTGCCGGATGGCACCCCCTATTCGACGTTGCAATATCAGCCGGTACATCAGTCGAAAGTGACCCAGGAATTTCGTCTGGCGTCGCAGGAAGATCAGACCGTTACATGGCTGGGTGGTATGTTCTTCACGCACGAAATCGGCAACGTCGAACAGCTTATTCCCACGGCGAACTATTACACCGGTGAACTTGCTGCCACGCCCCTGGGAAATCCCGTCGAAGGGACCAGGCAGCCGAGTTCGTACCTCGCCTATGCCGCTTATGGCAGCGCGACCTGGCATATCTCCGATAGCTTCGACATCGAGGGTGGTTTGCGCTATAGCCAGGATACTCAGGATTACAAGCAGTATCTCTACGGAAATCCCGCTTTGGGCCTCGATCCGGATCCGAACACTCTCCAGGTCGACAATCACTCGTCTGACAGCAGTGTTACGTACTCGCTTACCCCGCAATTCCACCTCGACGAAAACAACATGTTGTACGCGCGGATTGCCTCCGGCTTTCTGCCTGGCGGTCCCAACGTAGTCGTCGTGGGTACCCCCAATGTACCGCCCACGTTTGATCCGACCGAGTTGGTCAATTACGAACTGGGTTGGAAGTCCACCATGCTGGATGACCGCCTGCTGTTGGACGTTTCCGCGTATCACATTGACTGGAAGAAGATCCCGCTACTGACCTATGCGAGCGGGTTTACCTTTCTTGAAAGTGGCGGGCAGGCAAAAAGTGATGGTCTGGAAGCATCGATTACCGTCCAGCCTGTGCACGGCCTGAAACTTAATGCCCATGCCGCGTACAACAAAGCGGTCCTGACCAAGGATGCTCCGTTCCCATCCAACGGCAAGAGCGGCGACCCGCTGCCCTATGCACCGAAGTTCAACTATGGCCTGAGTGGCGACTACGACTTCGCCCTGGGTGGCCAGTGGCTCGGCTATGTGGGACTCAGCTATTCGCACATGGACTCGCGTTCGACCAACTACGCCTTCAGCTATCCGGTTCCTGGTGTACTGCCTCCGCTGCCGGCAAGTCCGACGATTCCCGGCTACGACACTCTCGATCTGCGTGCGGGTGTGAACGTAGGTTCCTGGAGCATTGACGTCTATGCGAAGAATGTGACCAACGAGCGTGGAATCGTTTCAGCCAGCAGCTGGGAGAACTATGTGCCTGTGGCTGCACAGACCAACCCGATCACTGGAGAACTCGAAGACAACGCCACGATGATCACGCCACGCACGGTTGGGCTGTCAGTCACCAAGTCCTTCTGATTTATCCGCGTTCTCCCCTTCGGCCGCGGTGACTCTCCATTTCCGGGAGAAGCCGCGGCTTTCTTCATCAAACCTTCGACATGGACGACCGCGTCGTGATGCTCAAGGGCGGGCAGGTCTTGCTGGTCTATTGATTTGGCCCGTAAATAGCGAAAACCCCGTTCGCTCCAGATCAAGCCTGTGGCAGGCTCTGGGCGTAGCGAAGCGAAGTCGAAGGGTGATGGCGACGGTACTGTTCAAGGGCCGAATCAACAGGCCTCTGCCGCATATGGCTCATGTCTGTCAGAAATTTTCAAAGGTCACATTGCAATGAATGTAGTTGCATCATCGTCTGCGTCCTCGACGCTTCAACTGCCGCAGCCGTACCTGCTTTTCCTCGGTGATACCACCGAACCGGGGTACGCCAAGACGGCTTACGGCCTGCGTGACTGGGCCGGCGATCTGTGTGTCGGCGAATGGTCATGTGGCGCGACGGTGAGTACGGGTTTGCCTGCAATCACCCCCGAGCAGGCGGTCAAAAGAGGCGCACGTGGCCTGGTGATTGGTGTAGCCAACGGCGGTGGTTTCATTCCGGACTCCTGGCTTCCTTCGCTTGTCGAAGCACTTGAGGCGGGTCTGGATCTGGTTAGTGGCATGCACGTGCGGCTGACAGATATCCCGCAACTGGTCACCGCGGCGGCGCGCCTGGATCGACGTCTGATTGATGTTCGCAAACCACCATCCAATATTCCGGTGGCCACAGGGCGCAAGCGCGGTGGCAAGCGCTTGTTGACCGTCGGTACGGATTGCGCACTGGGCAAGAAATACTCGGCGCTCGCGCTGACTCGTGCGCTGCTGCAGCGTGGTGTGAAAGCCGACTTTCGAGCAACCGGGCAGACCGGTATCCTGATCGCTGGTGGTGGCATTCCGATGGATGCGGTGATTTCCGACTTCGAAGCTGGCGCGGCGGAGTTGCTCAGTCCCGATGCCGAAGCCGATCACTGGGACGTGATCGAAGGGCAGGGTTCGCTGTTCCATCCAGCCTATGCTGGCGTGTCGCTGGGCCTGTTGCACGGCAGTCAGCCGGATGTGTTCGTCGTGTGTCATGAGCCGGGTCGCACTCACGTGCTTGGTCATTCGGATTTTGAGCTGCCGACGATCGAAGAGGTGATCGACTTGACGATCCGACTGGGTCGCCGTACCAATCCGGCAATCCGTTGTGCGGGCGTCAGCATGAATACTGCCCGACTCGATGCCGCAGAAGCTCAGTCGCTTTTGACGCGCGAAAGCGGGCGGCTTGGTCTGCCTGTGGCCGACCCGATGCGCGGCGGCGAATCGTTGCAACGCCTGGTCGACAAGGTTCTGCTCGATTGAGTCATCTGAGCAGCATGCTGAAAACTACCGAGGAAATATGATGATCGATACCGCACATCCGAAACGAATCTTGCTGGTTTCCGCTCTTGCCCTCGCCATGGCCTATGTGCCGCCTGTGTTGGCGAAATCCAGTGACGCGACGATCCATGCACGGGTTGATCATGTGCTGACACAGACGCCTTTGATCGATGGTCACAACGATCTTCCCTGGGAAATCCGCGAGCGCTACGGCAGCGTGGATGGTATGGATCTGGCGGCCAGCACGGCTCACTTGTCGCCGAAGATGGAGGATGGTGAAGTTGCGTCGCCGCTGATGACCGACATCCCGCGCCTGCGTGCCGGGCATGTTGGCGGGCAGTTCTGGTCGGTGTGGATTCCGCCCACGGTCACCGGCCCCGCGGCAGTGAAGATGACGCTGGAGCAGATCGACATCGTGCACAACATGGTGGCGCGCTACCCGCATGACTTGCAGATGGCGTCTACGGCCGATGACATCATCAACGCACAAAAGGCTGGTCGGATTGCCTCGTTGATCGGTATCGAGGGTGGTCACCAGATCGATGATTCGATGGCGGTGTTACGCCAGATGTACTTGCTGGGCGCGCGTTACATGACGCTCACCCACACCAGCGACAACGATTGGGCCGATTCGGCCACGGACGACCCCAGGCACCACGGCTTGACCAAGTTCGGTGAGGCGGTGGTGCACGAGATGAACCGCATCGGCATGCTGGTCGACCTCAGCCATGTCTCATCGGACACCATGCGCGATGCGCTGGCTGTCACGCAGGCACCAGTGATGTTTTCGCACTCCGGCGCGCGCGCGATCAACGATCATCCGCGCAACGTACCCGATGACGTGCTCAAGCTGGTGGCGAAGAATCACGGCATCGTGATGGCGACGTTTGCCACGTCGTATGTTTCCACTGCACGCAATCGCTGGGCAGCTGATCGTGCAGCTGAGCAGACCCGTTTCAACGCGCCGCCTTACGACGGTCTGTACATCGGCCAGCCCGAACGGGCGAAAAAGGCGATGGCGGAGTGGGAACGCCAGCATCCCAAACCCGTCACCACGGTCGCGATGGTTGCTGATCACATCGAGCACATCCGCAAGGTCGCCGGTATTGATTGCGTCGGGATCGGCTCGGATTTCGACGGTATTCCCGACACGCCCAAAGGCCTGGAAGCCGTCGACAAATACCCGGCGCTGTTCGAGGAGCTCGCGCGACGCGGCTGGACTGACGAAGAGCTGTCCAAGCTGGCCAGCGGCAACATGCTGAGGGTGATGCATGAGGCAGAGACGGTGGCCGCGCGCTTGCAGAAAACCGAGTCGCCGTCGCACGCGACGATCGAGAAGCTGGATGGAACTGCTGCACGCTGATTCAGATTACGCACCCGGCCGCGGCCGTGAAATTTTCGGGTCTGCTCGATGCAGCGCCCAAGCTCAACCAGGAATGACTCGATGAAATTGTTCAAGACGGCAGGCATGGTTGGGTTGGTCGCGATGGCCACCGCACTTTATGCCGGCGAGCCCACGGTACCAGCGCAAGTTCCGTCGCCCGCACCTCAAGCTGCGCCTGCGGCCGTCGTGCAGTCAGGCACGCATCAACTCGACGCCGCCGATCTCTCGGCATGGCTCGACGGACGAGTGCCTTACGCGCTCAAGAGCGGCGACATCGCCGGCGCCGTGGTGGTCGTGGTCAAGGACGGCAAGGTCTTGTTCCAAAAGGGCTATGGCTATGCGGATGTCGCTGCCAAGGTGCCGATGGATGCCGACACGACCATGATGCGCATCGGTTCGACCTCCAAGCTGTTCACCTGGACGGCGGTGATGCAGCTGGTGCAGCAAGGCAAGATCGAGCTTGACCGCAACGTCAATGACTATCTCGACTTCAAGATTCCCGAGACGTTCGGCAAGCCGATCACCATGCGCGACTTGATGAATCACCGCGCCGGTTTTGAAGAGGGCCTGAAGGATCTTCTCGCCTACGATCCGGCACAGTTTCAATCGAATGAGAAATACCTGAAGGAGCACCCGCGCCCGATGTTGTTCGCGCCGGGTCAGGTGCCTGCGTACTCCAACTACGGTGCCGCGCTGGCGGGTTATATCGTGCAGCGGGTGTCGGGCGAGCCGTTCGAGCAGTATGTCGCGCAGCATATCTTTGAGCCGCTGGGCATGGCGCATACCACGATGGTCCAGCCGCTGCCGGCCAGGTTCGAGCCATTCATCGCGAAAGGTTATCGCTCGGCCAGCGACAAGACACCGTCGCCATTCGAACTGGTCATCACTTCACCAGCCGGCAGTGCTTCAGCCAGCGCAGCCGACATGGCGCGCTTCATGCTCGCGCACCTGCAGCAGGGCAGTGTTGACGGACAAGCCATGCTCGACCCGGCTACCACCGCCTTGATGCATAGCCCGAGCGAGTCCGAGCCGGCAGGCTTTGCGACGATGGCGCACGGCTTTTTCTTCGACACCCAGAACGGCAGAAACGTGATCGGTCACGGCGGCGACACGGTCGTGTTCCATACCGAGCTGGACATGCTGCCGCAGCAAGGCGTGGGCATCTTCTACAGCTTCAACAGCCGCGGCAAGGATCAAGCCGTTTACGGTGCGCGCAAGCAGCTCTTCGACGGCTTCATGGATAGGTATTTTCCGGCAGCATCCAGCGTTGAACCGACTGCATTGAGCTCGGCCAAAGTCGACGCACAGCAGATCGCCGGGCGCTACCAGAGCTCACGCCGGGTTGAGCACGGCTTTTTGAGTGCGCTCTATCTGTTGAGTCAAACCGTGATCACCGCCAATCCCGACGGCACGATCAGCATGCCGGACCCGCTGGGCGATGGCGCGGTCACCTACCGCGAAATTGCGCCGCAGCTTTGGCGTGAGGTGGGCGGCACGCATGAGGTGAAGCTCAGTCAGGTTGATGGCGTGAAGACCGTGAGCGACAGCACCAATCCGATTTCCGTGCTGCAGGAAGCCTCGTTCCTGCACTCGGCGCCGCTGAATCTTACGGTGCTTTCGCTCTCGCTGCTGGTGCTGTTGGGCACGTTGCTGCTGTGGCCACTCGGCGCCTTGCTGCGCCGGGCAGATCGTGCCACCAGTGGCACGTCGCGTGAAGTGAAACGACTGCGCCTGTACCAGCGCCTCGCCGTGGTTGTCGATGTTGTCTATCTGCTGGCGTGGCTGAAGCTGATCCAGCCGGTACTGAACACCGATCTTGCGATCTACAACAGTGGCTTCGATGGCGTGGTGCGCGCGCTGCAGATCAGCGGGTTGCTGACCATCGTGGCCGCCGTGATCGGCGTATGGGTAGCGTGGCGAATGATGCGTGCTGATGCCTCGCGTCTGTCACGCATCTGGAGCGTGCTGGTCGCCTTGGCATTGCTTGGCGTGGTCTGGGTTAGCGTGGTTGGCCAGCTGATGAGCTGGAATCTCAACTACTGACCTGCTGGCGGAATGAGTGGCGCTGCTCATTGCAGCGCCCATCCGGACAGCGCAACGGCAAGGTGAGCGGCTTGCGCTTCAACTCACTGCGCACACGGCACATGCATTTCCAGCGAATCACCGATTGAAGCCTTCCAACGCGATTCATCTACCGAACGTCAATGAAGTTCTTCAAAACCCGATCCGTTGATCTTTGCCGTGCAAGCCGATGGCGGATTTGAAGGAAGAGCAGGGTTACTTGTCCCGCATTGGGAGTGAACCTGACGCGCTTTTGTAGGCATCCGTCCATGAGCGATAAGCCATGCAGGCAGCTTCGATCTGCATGCAGCTAAGGTTTGCCAAGGATATCGACCAGCCGCGATTCGCAAGGTGAGAGAGCGTAACCCCTGCGCTGCGAGATCACGAACGTCAGCGGACGCATGTGCCAGGCGCGACGTTCAAGTTCGACGAGCTTCCCGCTCACCAGATCCTCGGCGACGAGGTGCTGCGGCAAATGCCCCCAGCCAAGACCGGCCTTGAGAAGATCACACTTGGCGCCGAGATCATTGACCAGCCACTGGCGCTTGCCCGCGACTCCCTGTTGGGTCTTCTCCGCGCCGGACTGGTTGTCCGTAACGACGACCTGAATATGCAGGCCGAATTCGTCCATGGGGATGGGTTTCGGCGCCGAAGCGAGCGGATGGAATGGGGCACATACCGTCACCATCTCCACCTCGCAAAGCCAGCTGCGTTCGATCGCATCCGGGTTCACCTCGGGCACGTTCTCGATGGTGATCGCCAAGGCACATACCTTTTCGAGCACCAGGCTCTCGCCGCCTTGCATGGTCGTGATTCGCAGGTTGATCGCCGCGGTAGGGAACTCCGCTTGCAGTGACCGCAAGCAGTCGATCAGGCGGGCGCGCGGGAAGTAGGCATCGACCGCAACCGAAACTTGCGGCACCCCGGCACTGGCGATCGCGCCGGCGCGGTTCTTCATTTCCTCGATACGCGAGATCGCCGCGCGTGCATCCGGCAAAAGGCTGCGTCCCGCCGCAGTGAGCTGCGCCTTGCGCGTGTTGCGCTCGAACAAGGCGACATCGAACGCGCTTTCCAGCGCCTTGATTGCATGGCTGATGGCCGACTGCGCGCGGCTGAGCCTCTTCGCCGCACCCGAGAAGCTCCCCTGATCGCATACCGCAACGAACGCACGCAGTTGGTTGATGGTGACGTTGTCGAGCATATACATCCAGAAAATAGATTGTATTCAGCAATTTTTCGTCAATTGTTTTGATGCGTCAAGAAACCCAGATCGTTTGGGCGACCGGCCCGAACGGGCCAGCCCACTCCATCTCCGTACTGAAAAGGACAATGTCATGAGCTACGCAATCATCGGTTTCGGTTCCATAGGCCAGGCACTCGCCCGCGCTTTCGCCCGCAACAACATCGAAGTTTCGGTCGCCAGTCGACGCCCGCCCGAAGCACTGTTGCCACAGGCGCAGGCGATCGGCCCCAAGGTCATCCCCAGGACGCTGGCCGAAGCACTCAAGGCGGACGTGATCGTCCTGGCGGTTCTATTCCAGGGCCACCGTGAGGTCGCCGAAGCGCTCCCGAGTTGGCAGGGCAAAACGATCATCGACGCGATGAACTCGAATGACCCCGTCGAAGCTCTCGACGGCCTTCCGTCCACAGCCTTCGCCGCCAAGGCGTTCCCCGGCGCCAGGTTCGTGAAGGGCTTCAATCACCTGCTCGCAGGCACCCTGGCCACCGATCCGAACGTCCAGGGCGGCCACCGGGTCGTGTTCCTGTCGAGCGACGACGAAGCTGCCGCCGCGCAGGTGGCGGACCTTGCCAGGCGACTCGGCTTCGCCCCCGTCAATCTCGGGAAACTCGAAGAGGGTGGCACGCTGGTGCAGGCACGCGGACGCGTGTGGGGTCCACTGATTTTCCAGGACCTGTTCAAGAAGGAACCGTGAGTGATTTACGGCCATCACGGCAAGACCGTGATCAGCCTGCAGCGTGAATCACCGCTGCGGAAACGTACCCCAACACACACACCAGGGATCCATGACATGAACAGATTGAATGGAAAGACCGCAGTCATCACTGGCGGCGCTACCGGCATCGGCCGCGCGGCGGCAAAGCGCTTCATCGAGGAAGGTGCCTTCGTCTTCATCTTCGGCCGCCGGCAGGAAGCGCTCGACGCCGCCGTGGTCGACCTCGGCCCCAATGCCCGCGCGGTGAAGGGCTCGGTCTCCGACCTGGCTGACCTCGACCGACTTTATGCGGCGGTGAAGACCGAGCGCGGAACCCTCGACATCGTCTTCGCCAATGCCGGGACGGGAAGCCTGCTTCCACTGGGCGAGATCACCGCCGGGCACATCGACGAAACCTTCGACACCAATGTGAAGGGCACGATCTTCACGGTGCAGAAGGCTCTGCCGCTGATGGGCCAGGGCGGTTCGATCATCCTGACCGGATCGAGCGCCGGCACCACGGGCGCCCCGGCATTCGGCGTCTACAGCGCGAGCAAGGCGGCCGTGCGCAATCTCGCGCGGACCTTTGCGGAGGACCTGAAGGGCACCGGCATCCGGGTCAACGTGCTGTCGCCCGGGCCGACGGCCACCGAACTGGCGAAGGCCGCGGTGGGCGAGGAAGGCATGAAGGTGTTCGCCGCGATGAATCCGCTCCAGCGCATGGCCGAGCCGGCGGAGATCGGAGCGGCGGCGGCCTTTCTCGCCTCGCCGGACAGCAGCTTCATGACCGCCAGCGAGCTCGCCGTCGACGGCGGCCTGGCGCAACTTTGACGCGCGCAATCGGTCGGGCAAAGCCCAGGTCAGAGGGAGTCATTGAGTGCCTCCTTCTGGCCGAAAGTTGCCGTCAGGCTAGCCGATTAGGGAGGGATATCAGGGGTAGGGAGGGCGACTGTCGATCCCAAGCGGAATAGCTAACTTCCCGCGTAGGCCACCCATCCTCTGAAGGTAAGGGCTGCGTAGAAGAGGCTGGGCTGCTCAAACCCTGCCTTCTGCAGCAACTCGACTTCGGATTCTGGCGAAAGCGTCGGCAATTTGCTGGCAATCGAATCGGCGCGGCTATGGGCGCTGTCTTCCGGGATGCCGTTCGCCGATGTGAAGGCCGCCCACCTGCGAAACCAACTCAGCTTCTCGTCTGCATCGTCCGGGACGCTGTGATGAGCAATCACCAGCGGGGCGCCAGGTTTAAGCCGGCAGTTCAACTCGCGCAGCGTGCGCAACCGCTCTTCAAACGACAGGAAGTGCAAGGTGAGCAGACACGTCGCTCCGTCGAAGTCGGTCTCGAGCACCGATTCGATGTAGCCGTTCACCAGTTTCACTCGCGGTGCTAACGGCCCAAGCGTGCTCGTAGCCAGACCCAACATTTCCGACGATGGATCGACGCCCGTCAACCGCCATCGCGGATGATCCTCGGCAAAAGCCTTGAGCTCTACTCCGCCCCCTGCGCCTAGCACCAGCACTCGTCCGTCCGATGGGACGTGCTCGGCCAACAAGACGCTCGCCATTTGATGAAGCGCATGCACGCCTGGCACCTGTCGAAAGAGATTGTCGGCGTACTGTGCAACTGCACTGGGGTCTGAGAAGGACATGGTGTCTTCGCTGCTTGACATTGTAAATTAAACGTAACATTGTTTGTTACATGAGACAAGACAGCAAACTTTCGACGGTGCTTCACGCTCTGCTTCATATTGCCCAGGCGGACTCGCCAGTAACGTCAGAGATGCTGGCACTGTGCATGAGCACGAACCCTGTAGTGGTCAGGCGCACCATGGGCTTGTTGCGCGATGCGGGCCTGGTGGTAGCGGAGCGCGGCCATGGCGGTGGCTGGCGGATCGGGACGGATTTTTCCAAGGTCACGCTGCGACAGCTGCATGAAGCCTTGGGCGAGCCCGCCTTGTTCGCCGTGGGCAACCGAACTGAGCACCCCGACTGTCTGGTCGAGCAGGTCGTGAACGCGGCGCTCGACGGCGCATTCGACGATGCGGAGGCGCTGCTCATGCGGCGATTCGAATCCATCACCTTGTCCGAACTCGCTGCGGATTTCGCGCAGCGCTATGCGACTCATCGGACTGGAACACGGAAATGAACTACGACGTCATCATTGTCGGCGGCAGCTACGCCGGCATGGCTGCGGCCCTGCAGTTGCTTCGCGCACGTCGCAGCGTATTGATCATCGATGCTGGAAAAAGGCGGAATCGGACAGCTTCCCACGCGCATGGATTCCTCGCCCAAGAGGGTGTGGATCCCGCTGAACTGGCTGGTGCCGCGCGCACGCAGCTCATGGTATATCCGACCTTGACATGGGTGGACGAGAAAGCCGAACTGGTGGCAGGCGTCAGGGACGAATTTCGGGTGACAAGCCAGGGGCAGACCTATACAGGCAGGCGCCTTCTGTTCGCAATAGGCGTCCAGGACCAGCTTCCCAAAATCCCGGGCCTGCAGGAACGGTGGGGACAAAGCGTCTTCCATTGCCCGTACTGCCACGGGTACGAACTCGATCAAGGGCGGATCGGTGTCATCGCCACGAGCTTTATGTCCATGCATCAGGCCCAGCTTGTGGCGGAATGGGGAGAAACCACCTTCTTCTCGAACCACGTGCTCGAAGTGGATCAGCCCTCTGCCGAAAATTTGGCCCATCGAGGTGTTTGTGTGGAGTCGACTTCAATTGCGCGAATTGAGGGCAGCGCCGACGTCGTACTGACCGATGGCAGGATATTGAGCTTTGCGGGCTTGTTCACAGCACCACGGAACGCGCCGGCCAGTCCAATTGCGGAGCAGTTCGGATGCAAGCTGGTCGAGACGCCGATAGGAACTCAGCTCTGGACCAGCGACGCCAAGGAAACCAGCATTTCAGGAGCCTTCGCCTGCGGTGATGTTGCTCGCGTGCCACATACTCTCTCGCTGGCTGTTGCCGACGGAGCCATGGCAGGTGCACAGCTTCACCGTTCGCTGATATGGCCCGACGGCTAAGCATACAAAGATGTCTGCTCTTGGCCGACAGCCGCCATTCGACTCATAAACCTGACCAGCTCACTCGCGGCCTGATCAGGAAGATCGGAGTCACTGACCCGGCTTTGGAAGTGACCCCGATCGCGCCGCGGCAGGACTATCTTCGGTTCGCTGCATTGTCCACGCCTGTCGAGCCTGTTGCAGATCTTCGACTGTATCCACGTCCTGTGTGTTTACCCCCTCCAGTCTGATGACGTGTTCGGAAAGCGACGCCAGCAATCCGCGTGCGCCTTGATGTCCCTGGCAAGCCGCAAGTCGGGCGAAATAGTCCCGGGGGAAAAGTGCAGGCGGTCCGCCGACATCGCCATGCTGGGCGGCAAGAATCGCCGACGGATGCGCGAGGTGCAGGGAAAGCATGCGGTTCAGCGCAGCGGTGTCGACCAGTGGCTGATCGGCCAGCATGATTACGACGCAAGAGGCGTGAGGATGCTGATCAGACAGGGCATGCATGCCGGCGGCGAGCGAACTGCCCATGCCTTGGGGCCAACCGGCATGGCGCACCATCGCCAACGGCAAACCAGCCAATGCGCCCGCCGCTGATTCAGCTTCTGCTCCGAGCACCGTGATAACTGGCGCACCCGTCTGCAGGGCCATCCTTGCGAGGTGTCGCAACATCGGTTGCCCATGAAAATCTGCCAACTGCTTGGCCGATCCGAAGCGCTGCGCCTGTCCGGCCGCCAGCAGCAAGATGACCGGGGCTGAGGCATCCATCAGTGGATCGTACCTTCGTTGTCGCGCAGGGGGCCGCCGCCGCGTCGATTGATCACGGCCATGATTTCGGCGGCTACCGCCAACGCGATTTCCTGCGGGGTTTCCGAGCCGATATCCAGTCCGGCCGGTGCATGCAGTTGCAGGCGATCCAGCTGCGGATTCGAGCGCATGCGCGTGGCGCGCTCCCGCGAGCCCAGCGCACCGACGTATGCCACGGGCGCATCACTTAACGCTGCCAGATAGGCCAGGTCACGCTCGAGGTTGTGCGTCATCACCACCACCGAACTGTGTTGATCAAGCGAGATAGCGCCAATCAGCTGGTCCGGCGTGGCGCATATCGCGTGCAGTCTGGCCGGAAGCTGCAGCGCTCGCAGGCGCTCGGGATCGTGATCCACCAGCGTGGTCTGCCATCCCAGCGCACTGGCTACAGGCAACAGGGCAAGGGCGGCGGCGCTGCTGCCTACAACCACCAGCGCATGGCGGGGATCGGCCGATTCGATCAACACATCGGCCACGCCATGCGGAGTGGACAACGATACGACGGTCGCTGTGGAAGCCGCCTGCGCTGCCGTGGCAGCGGCTACGGCTTTGCTCAACGCGGGGTCGGCAAGGGCATCGAAAACCGTTTCCCGCGCTGTCGACAGCTGCCGGCGTGGGGTCACCGGCGATCCGTCAAGCGCAAAGAAGGTTGCCAGGCGGGCAGGCTGGCGTGCTTCAAGGCAGTGCAAGAGACTGCCTGCGAAATCAAGTGCATGCGGGGCGGTCAATGGCTCGATCAGCACTTCCAGCTCACCGCCGCATCCCATCTCCATCAGGACGTCCAGACCGGATTCGCTGTCGTAGCGCACCAGGCGCGTTTCACCGTTTGCCATCACCTCCTGCGCGCGGGCAACGATGTCGCGTTGTGGGCAGCCGCCCGATAGTTCGCATACCACGCTGCCGTCACCCATCACCAGCATGTGCGTGCCAGGTCTTCGGAAGGTTGAGCCCCGCGTTCGCGTGAGCGTTGCCAGCGCAGCGACCGTACCCGGTGAATGATGCAATCCCATGAGTGCTTCGACCAGCGTGGACAACTCGTGCGTGGAATTCATCGAGAAGAATGGACCTTGTGCGCGCCCGCCGCCGCAACTCGACAAAGTGCCTCGACGCGCGAGCCATCCGCCATCCACGGCGAGCGTGATTGGCCGCAGATATCGTCGAATGCGGCACGGGTGGAGGAGCGGGATCGCCTTCCTCGGATCATGCGATCTCCGAGGTCAGCAACGCCTCGATCGTCACCGGAAGCTTCCTCACGCGTACGCCAGTCGCGTGATGTACCGCGTTGGTGATAGCCGCGGCGATGCCCGCCAATCCGATTTCACCGATGCCGCGGGCGCCCATCGCATTGACCTGGGTGTCCGGATAGTCGAGGAAGAGCACATCCATTTCCGGCGAATCGGCATGCGTCGCCACCATGTAGTCGGCGAGGTTGCTGTTGAGCGGCTTGCCGCTGCGCTTGTCGTAGTGCGTCTGCTCCAGCATGGCCATGCCAACACCCATCACCACGGCCCCTTCGATCTGGTTGCGACCGGTCAGCGGATTGATAATGCGCCCGGCGTCGATCACCGTGAGCACCCGGCTGACCCGCAGACGCGCAATCTCGGGCTGCCAGGTTACCTCGACGAAATGTGCGCCGTACGAATGGGTTGAAAATTTCTTGTCCTTGTCTCCGAACGTCCCGCCGGCTTTGCCTTCACCTGCGACATGGGTGATGCGTGCCGAACCGAGCACCTCGTCGAATCGACGCCCTTGTTCCGGATCGGCATCCTTTTTGTGCACGCGACCCCTGGTGTATGCGAGCTGGTCGGCGTCCATACCGGAAAAATGCGAATCGTCCTTGCTGGCGGCGTTGAGCAACTGCTTGATCACGCCCGCGCTTGCCTGCTCGAGCGCGGGCACCATCGAGGCCGTGGCCATCGAACCACCCGACCATGGGCCGGGCGGAAGCGAGGAGTCGCCGATGACGACTTTCACTTTACCCATCTCGATACCAAGCAGCTCAGCCGTCATCTGCGCAATGATGGTGTAGGTGCCGGTGCCGATGTCCTGAGTGCCACTGGACACCTGCACGGTGCCATCGGCTTTCAGCAAGATGCTGGCCTGCGCCGGAAAACGCTCGGCGATCCAGGTGCAGGCCGCCATGCCCCAGCCAAGCACCTTGCCATCGCGGCGCATGGAACCGACTGCCGGCGTACGTGTGCTCCAGCCGAACTGCTCCGCGCCACGAGAGAAGCATTCCTTCAGGTGGCGCGACGAAAATGGGAGGTTTTCCTTCTCGTCCTTCTCGGGTTCGTTCTTCATGCGCAACTGGATCGGGTCCATCTCCAGGGCGAGGGCGAGCTCGTCCATGGCCGATTCCAGCGCGAACAACCCGGGTACGGCACCGGGGCCACGCATTGCTGTCGGGGCTCCGATATTGCGACGAGCGAACCCGGACGTGACGCGAAGATTCGGCGTGCTGTAGAGAAAGCCGGTGGCTTCGCCGCAGTCCTCCTTGTAGTCGCCCTGAACCGCGCGGTGATACACAAAATCCTGCTGCAGCGAAACCAGGTCGCCCTCCTTGCTGGCACCCAGCCGCATGCGCTGCTGGGTGAAGGGGCGGTGCCCGACGGTGAAAAACATCTGTTCGCGCTTGATCACGAGCTTGATCGGCGCAGCTAGATCCCGGGCGGCCATGGAGGCGAGCAAGGCATGCGTCCACGGCCACAACTTGCCACCGAAACCCGAGCCCAGATATTCGGTGATCACTTTGACGTGGTCTTCCGGGACGCCAAGCATCTGCGCCATCACCGTGCGGTAGTTCATGATCGCCTGGGTGGTTTCATACAACGTGAAACGCTGGCCGTCCCACAGCGCTACGCTGGCATGCAGTTCGATCGGGTTATGTGTCTCGGTAGGAGTGCAATAAGTCTGGTCGATCTTGACCTCTGCGCCCTTGAACATCTTGTCAGCATCGCCGCGCTCGGTGTCCACGGACGGCGTTTCGTCCGCGGTCAGCTTGGTACTGACATCGGGAGTCGCGACACCGGTGTACTGCACAGAGAGTGCATCTGCGGCAGCAGTGGCGTGCTCGAAGGTGTCGGCTACCACCAGGGCCACGTACTGTCCGAAGTAACGCACCGTGTTGTCATCCAGCGGCGGGCGACGCTCGTCGACGATGCCCTTGCTGGACTTGGGCAGGGGATACAGCTTGCCCGCGTTCTCGTGAGTGTAGATCTTGCGCACGCCGGGCATCTTTGCCGCTACGGCGGTATCGATGGATGCGACCGTGCCGGCTGCGATCGTTGCGCCGACTGGCACCGCGTAAAGCATGCCGGGAAAGTTGAAGTCCGAACTGTAATGCGCGGTGCCGCTGACCTTGAGCGGCCCGTCGATACGCGGCGTCCGAGTGCCGACAGGGGCGGCAACAGGGGAGGTCTGTTCAGTCATGGTGGAATCCTTGCGATGCGCCGCCTTCAGGCGGCAGCGACCGTAGCCAGGGCGCTGGCCACACAGCGACGCGCCAGTTCGATTTTGAAGCCGTTCTCGCTCTGTGCTTTCGCACTCTTCAGCGCAGCAGTCGCCGCTTCAGCGAAAGTCTTGGGCGTGGCGGGTTTTCCGATGAGTGCCTCCTCGGCCTCCGGCGAGCGCCAGGGGCGCGTGCCTACACCGCCCATCGCTACACGCGCGTGACTTACCTTCCCGTCGTTCACCGCCAGCACCACGGCGGCGGATGCGAGTGCAAACTCGTAGGACGCGCGATCGCGCAGCTTGAGGTAGTGCGAACGGCTACCGGATGCTGGCACCGGCAGCACCACGTGCGTGATCAGATCACCGGGCTGCATCTCGGTCTCCTTGTTCGGCGTGTCGCCCGGCAGCAGGAAGAAGTCGGCGATTGGTACGACCCTCTCGCCGTTGCTGCTGTGGATAATCACCGAAGCCTCAAGTGCAGCCAGCGCCACGTTCATGTCGGAAGGATTGGTGGCGATGCAGTGATTACTGGCGCCAAGCACCGCCAATGTTCGATTGAACCCTTCGATCGCCGGACAGCCGCTGCCCGGTTCGCGCTTGTTGCACGGCGAATGGGTATCGCGGAAATAGACGCAACGTGTGCGTTGCAAAAGATTCCCCCCGGTGGTCGCCATGTTGCGCAACTGCGCCGAAGCACCCGCCAGAAGGGCTTCAGAAAGCACCGCGTAATCGCGCCTCACGTCCGGGTGGTTGGCGAGGTCCGAGTTGCGCACGAGGGCGCCGATCTTGAGACCACCATCAGGAAGCTTTTCCACCTCGGCCAACGGCAGGTGGTTGATGTCGACCACGCTACCGGGCGCCTCCACATTAAGCTTCATCAGGTCGATCAGATTGGTGCCGCCAGCGACGAAGCGCACCTCGGCACCTTGCTGCGCGGTGTTTGATCGAGCTGATGCTTCAATCGCCTGCTGTTCGGTGGTGACGCGGGAAAAGGCAAAGGGCTGCATCACACACCTCCCTTGTTCTTGCGGACTTGCTGGATGGCCGCGAGGATATTGCTGTAGGCACCGCAGCGGCAGATATTGCCGCTCATCGCCTCGCGCACGTCGGCGTCGTGCGGGCCGACGGGTTCATCAAGCAGGGCGGTTGCCGACATGATCTGTCCCGAAGTGCAATAACCGCACTGGTAGCCGTCGTGCTCCACGAACGCAGCCTGCATTGGACTGAGGCTGCCAGGCTTGCCGAGTCCTTCCAGCGTGGTGATCTCGTCGCCTTCATGCATCGCGACCAGACTCAGGCATGCATTCACGCGGCGGCCATTGACGATTACCGTGCAGGCACCGCACTGGCCATGGTCACAGCCTTTCTTGGTGCCGGTGAGCTTGAGATGCTCCCGCAATCCATCAAGCAGAGTAGTGCGGGGATCCACATCCAGCGAGGTCGGAATGCCGTTGACCTTCATGGTGACGCGGCTGGAACCCTCCGGTGGCGTTGATGCGGCGGCGTCGGCATGGGCCAGCGCGACCCCGGCGAGCGCATGTCCGCCAAATCCCAGACCGGACGCTGCCCCGGTTATGCCGACCATCTGCAGGAAACTTCGTCGGCTACGCGTCAGGTCAACTTCCTCGGGGGGCCCAAAGGGAGGAGGCGAAGGCGCGGATTTTCGCTCGGTCATGGCTGGCTCTCCGGGAGCTGGCTGGCAGTGCGCGTGAGTTTGGTTCCCGTACAGTGCCGCGAAGGCACCACACTCCGAGGAACCTACCTCGCCGCTGGTAAAGCTTCGGTGATGCCGTCCGAAACTTTCAAGCTGCCGGACCATGTCCAGAATGGCACCCGAAGAATCCCCAAGCCCATCTGGCGCGGGGTTGGCCAATGCCTTCCAAGGGTTCGTGCAATGACGCGAAAAAGCGGGTGGCAATACCACCGTTGCTGGACGGGGCCACGTGTTTAGCGCGGACACTTTCAACAAAGCTACGGACCGGCAATACACCGCGTCAAGGAAGCTTCCAGTGTCCGCTGTCGGGCAGCCTGAATCAGGCCACAGCTGGTTTTGGCCGTCAGCAGCCATTCGTTTCATAAAGCTGATCAGCTCACTCACGAGCTGATCATCAATCCTTGATCCGAGGAGTATCTGGCCGGATCAGTAAAGCACTCGGCTGCGCAGCGTGCCGGGAATCGCCGCCAGCTGATCCTTCAACTCGGTCGCCTGCGTTTCATCGGCGCTGACGTCGATCACCACGTAGCCGACCTCGCTGTCGGTTTGCAGGAACTGGGCGTCGATGTTGATGTTGCCAGCGGAGAACAGGTCGTTGATGCGCGAGAGCACGCCCGGCACGTTCTTGTGGATATGCAGCAGGCGGCGGCTGCTCGGGTGGCCGGGCAGCGATACTTCGGGGAAGTTGACTGCGGACAGGGTCGAACCGTTGTCGCTGTAGCGCACCAGCTTGCTGGCCACCTCGATGCCGATGTTGTCCTGCGCCTCCAGCGTGCTGCCGCCGATGTGCGGGGTGAGGATGACGTTGTCCAGGCCGACCAGTGGCGAGACAAACTCATCATCGTTTCCCTTGGGCTCGACCGGGAACACGTCGACCGCGGCACCGGCGATGTGTTCCGATTTCAGGGCTTCGGCCAATGCCTCGATGTCGACCACGCTGCCGCGCGAGGCGTTGATCAGCATCGAGCCCTTGCGCATGGCGGCGATTTCCTTCGCGCCAAACATCATCCGGGTGGAAGGGGTTTCCGGCACATGCAGGGTGACCACGTCGGCGCGTTGCAGCAGATCGTCGAGGCTGGCGGCGGCGCGGGCGTTGCCCAGCGAGAGCTTGGTTTCCACGTCGTGGAAGATCACGTGCATGCCCATGCTTTCGGCCAGCACGCCGACCTGGGTGCCGATATGGCCGTAGCCGATGATGCCCAGCACCTTGTCGCGTGCTTCGTAGCTGCCGCTGGCCGATTTGGACCAGCCGCCACGATGGCATTGCATGCTTTTTTGCGGGATGCCACGCAGCAGCATGATCGCCTCGGCGATCACCAGCTCCGCGACGCTGCGCGTGTTGGAGTAGGGCGCATTGAACACCGGAATGCCGAGTCGTTCGGCGGCCTGCAGATCAACCTGGTTGGTGCCGATGCAGAAGCAGCCGATCGCCAGCAGCTTGCGTGCATGGCTCAGCACCTCCGTTGTGAGCTGGGTGCGCGAGCGCAGTCCGACGAAATGCGCTTCGGCAATGCGTTGCTTCAGTTCGTCTTCCGGCAGCGACTTCTGGTGGTATTCGATCTGGCTGTAGCCGGCGCGCTGGAGCGTGTCTACCGCGGTCTGGCTGACGCCTTCCAGCAACAGCACCCGGATGTCTTGCTTGGGAAACGAGGTATTCATGGCGATTCCGTGACGAACAAGACGTCCACTATGCCAGAAAATGCGGCGTCGCAGCACTGGACGTTTGGACGTCCAACTGGCAGTCTGCCTTTCACCCCGATGGAGCTGCCATGACATCCTGCCTGGACGATCTTGCCCGTTGCCTGCCCGAGTTGCGTCTGCTCACGGACGCGGGCGATCTGGAGCACTATGGCCGCGACTGGACCCGGCGCTGGACGCCCGCGCCGCTGGCGATTGCCCTGCCGGCGAGTGTCGAGGAGGTGCAGGAAATCATTCGCTGGGCCAACCGTGAGCAAGTGGCCGTGGTGCCGTCCGGCGGCCGTACTGGACTATCCGGTGGGGCGGTGGCGGCCAACGGCGAGCTGGTGCTGAGCCTGGAGCGGATGAACAAGGTGCTGGATTTCAATGCCGTCGATCGTACGTTGACGGTGCAGGCGGGCATGACGCTGCAAACAGCGCATGATACTGCGGCGACGCATGACCTGTTGTATCCGGTGGACTTTGCCGCACGCGGCTCGTGTTCGATCGGCGGCAATATCGCCACCAATGCCGGCGGCATCCGGGTGATCCGTTACGGCAATACGCGTGAATGGATTGCCGGCCTGAAAGTGGTCGCCGGCAATGGCGATTTGCTCGAACTCAATCGCGGCCTGGTCAAGAATTCCAGCGGCTACGATTTCCGCCAGTTGCTGATCGGCTCCGAGGGCACGCTCGGCATCGTGGTCGAAGCGACCTTGAAGCTGACCGATCCGCCGCCGCGCTCGCAGGTGATGCTGCTGGCGCTGCCGGACATGGATGCATTGATGCAGGTGTTCGCGCTGTTTCAGGCGAAATTATCGCTGCAGGCCTTCGAGTTTTTCACCGACGTGGCCTTGCAGCACGTGCTGGCGCATGGCGCGCAGCGGGCGATCGATGGTGAGTATCCGTTCTACGTCGTGACCGAGTTCGATGCGCTGGATGAGTCGGCGCAGGACGCGGCATTGGCGGCGTTCGAGCATGCGCTGGAGCAGGGCTGGGTCAGTGACGGCGTGATCGCGCAGAGCGAGGCGCAGGCTGCGGCGCTATGGCGCTTGCGTGAAGGCATTACCGAAAGCCTTGCCGCGCGTCAGCCGTACAAGAATGATGTGTCGGTGCGGATCAGTGCGGTACCGGCATTCCTGCACGAGATGCAGGACTTGCTGGCGCGCGAATATCCGGGCATCGAGGTGGTCTGGTTCGGCCATATCGGCGATGGCAACCTGCATGTCAATGTGCTGCGGCCGGATGACCTGGATGGCGCCGCCTTCATCGCCCAATGTGAGCATGTCACCAAGCTGCTGGCGGCGACCCTGCAACGGCATGGCGGCAGCATCTCGGCCGAGCATGGCATTGGCATGGTCAAGCGGGCCTACCTGAAAAGCACGCGCAGCGCGCCGGAAATCGCCTTGATGCGCGGTGTGCGCAAGGTTTTTGACCCCGGCGGCATCCTCAACCCGGGTAAATTGTTCGCGGATGACTGACTGAGCAGAAGGTCGTGGCGTGGTAATCTTGAGCGCAATTTGCCCGTCTCAAGGAACCTGAATGTCATCGCCGCTTCGTACGCTGTATCCCGAAATCGAACCGTTCGACAGCGGGTTTCTCAAAGTCTCGGCGCTGCATAACTTGTACTACGAACAGAGCGGCAACCCGGACGGCAAGCCGGTGGTGTTCCTGCATGGTGGTCCTGGTGGTGGTACCAATCCGAGCTGCCGCCGCTTTTTTGATCCGGCGATCTACCGCATCGTGCTGTTCGACCAGCGTGGGTGCGGTAAATCCACGCCGCATGCCGAACTGATCGACAACACCACCTGGGACCTGGTCGCTGATATCGAGCGCCTGCGCGAGCATCTGCAGATCGATGGCTGGCAGGTGTTTGGTGGCTCGTGGGGTTCGACCCTGGCGCTGGCCTATGCACAGACGCATCCGGACAAGGTCACCGAGCTGGTGTTGCGTGGCATCTTTACCCTGCGTCGGTCGGAGCTGGAGTGGTTCTATCAGCAAGGCTGCGACATGCTGTATCCGGATGCATGGGAAACCTATCTGGCGGCGATTCCTGAAGTGGAGCGGGGCGACTTGATGAGTGCCTACCATCGTCGCCTCACCAGCGACGATCCCAAGACCCGCACCGACGCAGCACGCGCCTGGTCGGTGTGGGAAGGGGCGACCAGCTTTCTGCATCAGAACGAGGCGCACATATCCAGCAGTGGCGAGGATGAGTTCGCGCTGGCGTTTGCCCGCATCGAATGCCATTACTTCGTCAACGGCGGCTTCTTCGAGCGTGACGGACAGTTGTTGCACAACGTGGAGCGGATCCGCAAAATCCCCGCGGTAATCGTGCAAGGTCGTTACGACGTGGTCTGCCCGCTGCGCACGGCGTGGGATCTGCACCGCGCCTGGCCGGAGGCCGACATGCGCATCGTGCAGGATGCCGGCCATTCGGCGTTCGAGCCGGGCATCATGCATCAGCTGATCGAAGCCACCGACCGCTTCGGACGGTAAGCCTTCCAACAGACTGTAGGAGCGCACCCTGTGCGCGAATCGCTTTTTGGCTGGCCGCAGCAAGAGCATCGCGCACAGGGTGCGCTCCTACAGGAAACCTTGCAGCGTTGCCGCGATTCAGTCGTTGGTTGCTAGCTGTTTCGTGCCGAAAATCTTGTCCCCCGCATCACCCAGCCCCGGCAGGATATAGCCGTTCTCGTTGAGGCGCTCATCGATGGCGGCGGTGTAGATCTCGATGTCGGGGTGCGCTGCCTCGATGCGTTTCAGTCCCTCGGGCGCGGCCACCAGAAACAAGCCCTTGATGCGCGTGCAGCCGGCAGCCTTGAGCATGTCGACGGTGGCGATCAGGGTGCCGGCGGTGGCCAGCATCGGGTCGACGATGAGTGCAATGCGTTCGTCCATGCGGCCGGTCAGTTTTTCGTAGTAGGTGACCGGCTTGAGCGTTTCTTCATCGCGTTGCAGGCCCACCACGCTGACCTTGGCGGCGGGAATCAGGTCGAGCACGCCGGGCAGCATGCCCAGGCCTGCGCGCAGGATCGGCACGATGGTGATTTTCTTGCCCTTGATGCGATGCACGCGCAATGGCCCGGCCCAGCCATCGATCTGTTCCTCGATGGTTTCCAGATCCTTGGTGGCCTCGTAAGTCAGCAAGGCCGCGACTTCGGAAGCCAGTTCGCGAAATTCCTTGGTGCTGATGCCGGCGCGGCGCATCAGGCCGAGTTTGTGCTGGATCAGCGGGTGGCTGACTTCGACAATATTCATGGATGGTTGTCCTGAGACAGCACACGGCTGCGATGGCCATCGAGCTTATCGGAGCGGGTCCGCATGCGCACGTCGCGCTACAGGCGTTTCCCCATGGAGACCGGATATGGCGTGGGCAAAGCTTGAGCATGCACGCCATGTTTTCCGTCCCTATTGCATCACCAGATCCATGGGATACGCGTACGATAAGGAGATGGCACGGCGCGTCTGCGCACGAAGCTCAAGGGGAAACGGATGCTTGCAGAGTCAGGGGTCGAGTCGGTGACCGATGTGCCGCCGCAGCATGCCCCACCGGCGTCGCAGGTGCTTGCCGTGGTGGTCGGCAACGCGATCGAATTCTACGATTTTGTTACCTATGCTTTTTTTGCGGCGCAGATCGGACGCGCTTTCTTTCCCTCACACGCACCCGGCGCGAGTCTGCTGGCTTCGCTGGCCACCTTCGGCGCCGGCTTTCTGACGCGACCTCTGGGTGCCTACGTCATTGGCCGCATGGGCGATCGGGTCGGTCGCAAGCCGGCCATGCTGTTGTCTTTCACACTGATCGGCATCGCGGTGATCGGACTGCCGCTGACGCCATCATTTGCCAGCATCGGGATGGCTGCGCCGATCCTGGTGATTGGCTTTCGTCTGTTGCAGGGTTTTGCGCTGGGTGGCGAGGTGGGGCCTAGCACCGCCTTCATGATGGAGGCGGCACCGCTCCATCGCCGTGGTCTGTATATCTCGCTGCAGGCAATGAGTGCTGATGCCGCCGTGCTGGTGGCGGGTCTGGTTGGTGTGGGTCTGGCCACCGTGCTTGACGAGCCCGCGCTGGATGCGTGGGGCTGGCGGGCGGCCTTGCTGGTGGGTGCGGTGATCGTTCCCTTCGGTCTGGTCTTGCGCCGCACACTGGGCGAAACATTGTCCGTACCAGAGGATGTAAAGCCGCACGACGAAAGTGCGCACTGGCGTGGCTACGCCAAGATCGTCTTGCCGGCGCTGGCGATGCTCGCGGCGGCTACCACCACCAATTACATCCTCACTTACATGACGACCTACGCGGGCAGCACGCTGGGCATGTCCACGAAAGTCGCGCTTGGCGCCACCGTGGCGGTCGGCCTGAGTGGCGTGATCTGCGATCCGATCAGTGGCTGGCTGTCCGACCGGCTCGGTCGCAAGCCGGTAATGGTGGTGCCCTGGATCGTGCTGCTGCTGGCGATCTTTCCATGCTTCTGGGCGATCGGACATTGGCGCACTGGGCTGGCGTTGTATGCAGTGTGTACGCTGCTGGCAGTCGCTTCGACGTTGTCGACAGCCACGGTGCTGGTGTGCATCACCGAGTCATTGCCGAAGGCGATCCGCTCGGGCGGGTTGTCGATGATCTATGCGATTGCCATCGCCATCTTCGGTGGTTCGACCCAGTTCATGGCGGCCTGGCTGACCCGGATCAGCGGCAGTGAGTTGGCGCCCGCGTGGTACATGGTCGCTGCGGTTGCCGTTGGGCTGCTGGCGATTACACGGATGGCCGAAACCGCGCCGATACGCATCGTGCATCAAGCCCGCAGAAACGATGAGGCCACCCCGTTGCAACCGGGATGGCCTCCGTTGAAACCCTGACGGACAAGTTGTCAGGCTGCTTCGGCCTTGGCCTTGCGCGGGCCTTCCAGCAAGGCCTTGCGAACGTGCGCGACCACCAGGTCGACTTCCGCGCTGGTGACGTTGAAGTGCGGGGTGAAGCGCAGCGAATTGGTGCCACCATGGATCACGCCAACGCCGTGTTCGCGCATGAATTCCTCGGTGGAGTCCGCGCCATAGCATTTGTATTCCGGTGCCAGCTCGCACGAGAACAGCAGGCCGGTACCTTGCACCTTGGTGATCAGGCCGCCCATTTCGTCCTTGAGCGCGTTGAGCTTGTCGACGAATTCCTTGCCGCGTTCGCGGATGTTCGTGCGCACCTCATCGGTCAATTCGCCCAGCGTGGCCAGGGCGGCGTCCAGCGCGCGCGGGTTGGCGGTCATGGTGTTGCCGTAGATGCCCTTGCGGTACAGGCCGGCGACTTTTTCGCCGACGGCCAGCACCGACAGCGGATACTGACCGCCATTGAGTGCCTTGGAGAAGGTTTCCATGTCCGGCGCGGGTAGCTTTTCGAAACCGGGGTAATCGGCGAGTGACAGCACGCCATGGGCACGAAGACCTGCCTGGATCGAATCGACCAGCAGCAGGCTGTCATGCGCTTCGGTCAGCGCGCGGGCGGCCTTGTAGAACTCCGGGGTAACAGCGCGGCCGGGATCGCCTTCGCCCATTACCGGCTCCAGGAACATCGCCTCGATGAACCAGCCGTGCTTGTCGGCATCGGCAAACGCGGCTTCGAGCTGTTGCACGTCGTACGGCGCGACGGTGATCACGCTGTCTTCGTGGCGGTAGCTGGCCAGGTTGGCCTGGTAGGCCTTGCGGCTGGAGTCCGAATAGAGCGCGGGCTTGTCGGTGCGGCCATGGAACGCACCCTTGACCACCAGGCGCTTGATCGTGCGACCGGCGTAGCGCGCGCCCGGATCGGTCATCAGCTTGGCGTTGACGTCGGCGATGCGGCAGGCCAGACCGACCGACTCGGAGCCGGAGTTGAGGCACATGTAGCGGTGATACGGACTGCCACCGCGGCTGCGGCCGAGCTCCTTGTTCAGTGCGGCGGTAAAGCGCAACTGCGACACGCTGGGCGACATCACGTTGGCCATCACTTGCGGACGGCTCATCGCCTCGATGATTGCTGGCGGATTGTGGCCGAAGCCGAGCATGCCGTAGCCGCCGTTGTCGTGCAGCACGGCACCCTTGAGAGTGACGATCCACGGTCCGCGTGCGCTGGCTGACAGGTACGGGTTGATCGCATCGTCCGGGTAGAAGTTGACGAAGCCGGCCTGTGCCTGCTCGAGCTGTTCGCTCTCGTCGAGCTTGAGGAAATCTTCCAGCTCGGCGCGCAGTTCGCGATGGCGTGCCACGGCCTCGGCAATCGCCTGGCCCAGGCTGGGATCATTGCCGGCCATGCGTTCGATACTGGCGTCATCCAGCCCGTTGGTGCGGGGCTTGCCGCCGAAATCACGCAGTTCTTGCAGTTGCTTGATCAAATCCATGCCGTCCTCCTCGAAACCGCCGGCGCCTCGCTACTGCCGCAAAGCAGGCCGACATCTTTGCTGGATGAGTGATGACCTGATGAGTGCCGGTTCCGGTTCTCCAGCGGTCATGACCCTGCGCGCCTTGGGCGAATTCCTGCCGTTTGCGCGTCGATATCCCCCGAGCATAACGCGCCAGCCATGGCCTCCGGTACCCCCTGCATGACGGCTGTCATCTGCAAGCCGTGACGTCGACAACTGGGTGCAAGGGCGCAATCTGCCTACGCTGCAAGGCAACAGGAGAGCCCTACCATGACTCATTCAAGCACCGTCGTCGCCCGTCTCGCCGCCAGCTCCAAACGCTATGGCCAGCTGCTGGCGCTGGACGATTTCACCCTTGAACTTCGCCGTGGTGAACTGCTGGCCTTGCTCGGCCCCAACGGTGCCGGCAAGACCACCGCGATCGCCTTGCTGCTTGGCTTGATGCAGGCCGACAGCGGCAAGGTCGAGCTGTTCGGCATGAACCCGCAACAGCTGGATGCGCGTCGCAGGATTGGCGTGATGTTGCAGGATGCCGCGTTGCCGCCGACCTTGCGCGTGGATGAGTTGTTGCGCTTGACGGCCAGCTATTACCCGAATCCGCGTGCGCTGGACGAATCGGCCGAACTGGCCGGGATCAGCGACTTGCTCAAGCGGCCCTACGGCAAACTTTCCGGTGGCCAGCAACGCCGCGTGCAATTTGCGCTGGCTTTGTGCGGTCGGCCCGAATTGCTGTTTCTGGACGAACCGACCGTGGGGATGGATATCGACGCCCGCCAGAAACTGTGGGCAGCGATCCGGCAACTCGTTGCGGAGGGTTGCTCGGTGTTGCTGACCACGCATTATCTGGAAGAAGCCGAGGCTTTGGCCGACCGCGTCAGCGTAATGACTCACGGCCACATGATTCACGAGGGAACGGTGGAAGCGCTGCGTGCGCGGGTGGCGATGAAGCGGATCCGCTGTCGCAGCACGCTGCCGCTGGATACCGTGCGCGGCTGGCCTGACGTCGCCGAAGTGCGGGTCGAGAACGAACGCCTGCACATCACCACCGCCGATGCGGAAAACCTGGTACGTCGTTTGCTGATGGCCGATGTCGAACTGGCTGAGCTGGAAGTGCAGCGCGCCGGTCTGGCTGAGGCATTCACCGAACTTACCCGCGCCAACGAACAACAAGAGGCTGCCTGAGATGGACGATGTGATCACCACCTATCCGAGTACGCCGTCGATCGGCATGCCCCGCGGCCGCGTGTTTGGCGCTTACCTCGAAGAAGCGCGCAGCGAATGCCTGCGTTATATGCGCAACCCCAGTTTCATGCTGCCGATCATGCTGTTTCCGGCGATGTTCTATCTGCTGTTCGGTGTGCTGATGGCCAAGTCCAACGGCGCCGATGCGGCGCGCTACCTGTTGGCCAGTTACGGCGTATTTGGCGTGATGAGCCCCGGTCTGTTCGGTTTCGGTGTGTCGCTGGCGCTGGAACGTGACAGCGGGCTGCTGACTCTCAAACGTGCCTTGCCGATGCCGCCCGGCGCCTATCTGCTGGGCAAGATGGTGATGGCGATGGCCGCCGCCGCTGGAGTGATCCTGTTGCTGCTGACCATGGCGTATTCGATCGGGCACGTGACGTTGGGTCTGAACCAGGCCGCTGCACTCCTGCTGATCGGCGTGCTGCCATTCTGTGCGCTGGGCATGTTCGTCGGCACCGTGTTCAAGGGCCAAGGTGCGCCCGGCGTATTGCAGCTGATATATCTGCCGATGTCATTCATGTCAGGCCTGTGGTTTCCGCTGCCGATGCTGCCGAAATTTCTGCAGCAGATTGCGCCGATCTGGCCGAGCTATCACCTGGATCGGCTGGCGCTGGCAGCGGTCGGCATGAACGATGAAGCCCTTTCTGGTCACGTGCTGGTGCTGATCGGATTTTCGGTTGTTTTTCTTTTTCTGGCGGCGCGACGCCTGCGTCGGCATGGCTGAAGTAGCATGATGGCCAGACGTGCCCGTTGGAGGGGATTCGCATGAATTTCAAGACCGTTCCAGCCTGGCTGACTCCCGCACCGGATTCCACCATGGGCCGGGCGATTCGCCAGGGCAAGTCGCCGTGGACGGACGGCGTGCACCTGCTGTGGTCGGTGTGGGTGTTCATCACGCCCTTGATGGGCGATGGCTACGACTGGCGCTGGGTGTTGTTCACGCTCGTGTCGTATCCGCTGTTCATCCTGTTGTATGGCATGAATCTGGTGGTGCCGAGGCGCAAGGCACCCTATTACGCCTTGGCCATGGCAGGCATGAGTCTGCTGCTGCTGCCCTGGTATCCCAGTGGCATCAGCTATTTCATTTATGGGTGCGTGATGCTGCGCACTTGCAATATGCGCTTTGTCACCTATTTCGGTGCGTTGCTGCTGATGAATCTGGTCTTCGTCGCTGCCGCGAAGTTCATTGGCTATCCGTGGCAGATGCTGGTGTGGCTACCTGGCATGACCTTCGTGATCGGTACCATCGTCAACGTCGAGCACATGAGCAGCGAGAAAGATGCGGCGCTCAAGCTTTCCCACGATGAAGTACGTCGACTGGCTGCCACCGCCGAGCGCGAACGGATCGGGCGTGACCTGCACGATCTGCTTGGGCATACGCTGTCCTTGATCACGCTGAAACTGGAGCTGTCGCGTCGTCTGTTCGATCGCGATCCCGAGAGTGCACGGCGTGAAGTGGAGGAGGCGGAGAAGGTTGCCCGCCACGCACTGGCCGAGGTGCGCAGCGCGGTCACGGGCATCCGCGCCACCGATATTGCGGCCGAGCTGGCCTCGGCGCGGTTGCTGCTCGAGTCTTCCGGCGTGCATCTCGACTACGCTCCACCGCCACAACTGCCGGTGGAAGTGGAGCGGGGCCTGTCGCTGGTTCTGCGCGAAGCGGTCACCAATATCGCGCGGCATGCGCAGGCCAGCCGTGCCCAGATCGAATTTCAGAATGACAGCGAGCAAGTGCAATTGCGGATCAGCGATGATGGGCGCGGTGGCGTGTCTGACGATGGCAACGGCTTGTGTGGCATGCGTGAGCGGGTAGAGGCCTTGCACGGCACGATCAGGATTCATTCACCGCGTGGGCAGGGCACGCTGCTGACCATTTGCTTGCCGTGGCCGTCTACGGCTTTCGATGTTGTCTCGCCGGAGCCGGCGGCGCTGCCGCCCATCATCCATGGGAGTTTTGCATGATCCGCATCCTGCTCGCCGAAGACCAGGCGATGGTGCGCGGCGCATTGTCGGCGCTGCTGGGCATGGAATCCGATATCGAGGTGCTTGGTTCGGCCGCCGATGGCGAAGCGGCCTGGCGCGACATCCAGAAGTACAAACCCGACGTGCTGGTGACCGATATCGAGATGCCGGGGTTGACCGGACTGGAGCTGGCGCAGCGGATCCAGCGCCAGGATCTGCCGATCAAGGTGATCATCGTCACCACGTTTGCCCGACCGGGTTTCCTGCGCCGCGCGCTGGATGCTGGGGTATCGGGGTATCTGTTGAAAGACGCGCCGGCCGAGAACCTGGCCGAAGCACTCCGTACCGTGCATCGCGGCGGCCGCGCAATCGATCCACAGCTGGCGCTGGAGGCGTGGTCGGAAGCCGATCCGCTGAATGATCGCGAACGTCAGGTGCTGCGGTTGGCGGGCGAAGGCCAGTCAGCCGGCGACATCGCCACCCAGCTCAGCCTTTCGCACGGCACGGTGCGCAATTACTTGTCTGAAGCGATCGGCAAACTCGGCGTGACCAACCGTATCGAGGCATTTCGCGTGGCACGGCAGAAAGGTTGGTTATAGACATTCGCGCCACGCGAAACCTGCTCATGATCGTCATCCCAGCGAAGGCTGGGATCCAGCGCCTTCCGTCCTGTCGGCGCATGACAAACACCAAACCTCCACCCATTCCGTTCGCGCAGAGCGTAGCTTGCGTAAGCAAGCGAAGTCGAAGCGTTGCGCGGCCGATGCCCTTCGACTTCACTGCGCTACGCTCAGGACGAACGGGATTTTCACTGGTGGTCTGGAGACACCCATCCGCGCCGCGCAATACGTCGCCCCATCCATGCCATCGTCGTGGCACGCGTCAGCATGAAGCCGAGAAAGGCCAGCCACAGGCCGTGGTTGCCCAGTGGATGCAGCAGGATCGTCAGCAGGGCAAAGCTGATTCCCGCAAGCACCATCGAATCGCGCATTTCACGGGCGCGGGTGGCGCCGACGAACAGGCCATCCAGCAAATAGCTCCACACGGCAATCAATGGCAGCACGGCGAGATATGGCAGGTAGTCATAGGCGAGCAGGCGAACCTCGGCGAGGTTGGTTTGCAGATCAATGAAAAGCCGCCCGAACAGGCCGAAGAATATCGCGAACAGCACGCCGCCGATCAACGACCAGCCGCCGGCCACCACCAGCGCGCGGCGCAGCGCGGATGGATCCTGTCGACCCAGTGCATGACCAGCCAGCGCCTCGACCGCATTGGCCAGCCCGTCGAGTGCAAACGAGATCACCAGCAGTCCATTCAACAGCAGGGCGTTGGCGGCTACCGTGTTGTCGTCGATGCGCGTGCCGAGCACGGTCACGGCGAAGAACACGCCTTGCAGCGCCAGACTGCGGATGAGGATGTCGCGGTTCACCGACAGCAGCGGCTGCCAGCTTTTCCAGCGACGCATGCTGGCGGCGTGCAGTTGGCCAGGGAAACGACGAAGCTGTCGCGAGACGCCAACCAGCCCGGCCAATGCACCCGACCACTCGCCGATGACAGACGCCAGCGCGATGCCCGCCACGCCCCAACGCAGACCGAGTACAAACACCAGGTTCAACACGATATTGATCACGTTGGTGACTACCGTGACCCGCAAGGCCATGCGCGCGTTCTGCATGCCCAGAAACCAGCCGACCAGTGCATAGTTGGTCAACGCTGCCGGTAGGCCGAACAGGCGCACATGCAGATACGACGTGGCAAAGCCGTCGAGCGTGGCCGATGGCTTCATCAGGCTCAGCACATGCGGCAGCAGCGGCCAGGCCAGCAGCAGGGCGAATACCGCAAGGCCCACGGCCAGCAACAGCGCCTGCAGCAGAATACGGCGCAACTGATCGCCATCGTGGCGACCACTGGCCTGCGCCGCGAAACCGATCGTGCCCATGCGCAAGAAGCCGCAAATCCACACCGGCAACATGTAGATGGCACTGCCCACGGCGACCGCGCCAAGTTGCTCTGCCTGCGGCAGATGGTCAGCGACCGTGCTGTCCACCAGCGAAACCAGCGGCACGGTGAGATTGGAGGCGATCATTGGCGCCGCCAGCAGCCACACCTGGCGATGGGTGGGCCGGTCGAGCCAATCCTGGCGTAGTGACTGCATGGAAAAACCGTGGTCGGGATCGCGGCATTCTCCCATCCGCCGCGACGCTTGCCCACGTCATGATCGCAGTGAAAGGTGTCAGCGATGGGCAGCTGCGGGATAATGGGCACTTGTCCGCAGGTTGCGGGTGCTGCTTGAGCTGATCTTGAAGAAGTCCGATTTCGATTTTGAACTACCGCCCGAGCTGATCGCGCAGGCCCCGCTGGCCGAGCGTTCGGCCAGTCGCATGTTGCTGCTCGACGTGGCCGCGCAGTCACGGCAGGACCGCATGTTTCGCGATTTGCCGGACATGCTTCGTCCCGGCGATCTGCTGGTATTCAACGACACCCGCGTGTTGCCGGCGCGTCTGTACGGACGCAAGGATACCGGCGGCGCGGTGGAGATCCTGATTGAGCGAGTGACCGGCGCACATGAAGCCACCGTGCAACTGGGCGTGAGCAAGAAGCCCAAAGCCGGCGGCCGGATCGAGCTGGCGGATGGCAGCCATGCGGTGGTTCTGGGGCGCGACGAAGGCTTCTTCCGGCTGCGTTTCGAATCACCGCAGCCGCTGGAAAAGCTGCTGCTCAAGCTCGGCGAAATGCCGCTGCCGCCATATATCGACCGGCAAGCCGATGCCAGCGACATGGAGCGGTACCAGACCGTGTTTGCCCGCGAACCCGGTGCGGTAGCGGCGCCGACTGCCGGCCTGCATTTCGACGAGGCCACGCTGGCAACGTTGCGCGAGCGCGGTGTCGAGTTCGGCTATGTGACCTTGCATGTCGGCGCGGGCACCTTCCAGCCGGTGCGTGCGGATGACCTGAAAGATCACCACATGCATACCGAATGGCTCAATGTCGGCGCGCACCTGATCGGCCAGATTCGTCGCACCCGCGCTGCCGGTGGTCGCGTGATTGCCGTCGGCACCACCGTGGTGCGAGCACTGGAAAGTGCGACCAAGGATGGCGAGCTACACCCATTCGCCGGTGAAACGCAGATTTTCATCTTCCCCGGTTACCGCTTCAGCAGCATCGACGGCCTGCTCACCAACTTCCACTTGCCGCAGTCGACCTTGATGATGCTGGTGTCGGCACTGGCCGGGCGCGAGTTCATGCTCGAGTCGTACCGGCACGCGGTGGAGCAGCGTTACCGGTTCTTCTCCTACGGCGATGCGATGTTAATCCTGCCGCACGGCGCCTGAGCCGCTCGGGCACGGTGCGGGGGCGGGCCAAACCCGCGATAATGCCGCGATGACTTCCATGACTTTCGATCTTCAGACCACCGATGGCGCGGCCCGTCGGGGACGCCTCCGCTTTGATCGCGGCACGGTGGAAACACCGGCTTTCATGCCCGTCGGCACTTACGGCTCGGTCAAGGCGATGACGCCGCGCGATGTCACCGACATCGGCGCCGAGATCATCCTGGGCAACACCTTTCACCTGTTTTTGCGGCCGGGACTTGAAATCGTCGAGAAGTTCGGCGGCTTGCACAAGTTCATCGGCTGGGACAAGCCGATCCTCACCGATTCCGGTGGTTTTCAGGTGTTCTCGCTGGCACACAAGCGCAAGATCACCGAAGAAGGCGTGACCTTCGCCTCGCCGGTGGATGGTTCGAAGGTGTTCCTGTCGCCGGAAGTATCGATGCAGATCCAGGCCACGCTGGATTCAGACATTGCGATGATCTTCGACGAATGTACGCCGTATCCGGCGACCGAAAAGGTGGCATCGGATTCGATGGAGCTTTCGCTACGCTGGGCCGAGCGTTCGCGTCGTGCATTTGATGATCAGCACAACCCCAACGCGCTGTTCGGCATCGTGCAGGGCAGCGTGTACGAAAACCTGCGTCAGCGCTCCGCTGCAGGCTTGGTGAACATCGGTTTCGATGGCTACGCCGTGGGCGGGTTGGCGGTAGGTGAGCCGGAGGCCGAGCGCAATCACGCGCTGGATTTCACCGTGCCGCTGCTGCCGCAGGACAAGCCGCGCTACCTGATGGGCGTGGGCCGGCCCGAGGATATCGTCGAGGCGGTGCGGCGCGGCATCGACATGTTTGATTGTGTGATGCCGACCCGCAACGCCCGCAACGGCTTCCTGTTCACCGCCGAGGGCACGCTGCGCATCCGCAACGCGAAGTTTGCCGACGACATCCGGGTGATCGAGGAGGGCTGCGACTGCTATGCCTGCGTCGGCGGCTTCAGTCGCGCCTATCTGCGCCATCTGGATCGCTGCAACGAGATTCTCGGCAGCCAGCTGGCCACCATCCACAACCTGCGCTACTACCAGCGGTTGATGGCCGGGCTGCGCGAGGCGATTGCCAGCCAGCAGCTGGATGCGTTCGTGGCCGAGTTCTACGCCCAGCGCGTGGGGTGAGGGTTCATAGTCGTTTTTTGCTTGCAAAAGGCGACTCTGGCCCCATCCGTGACCTGTGGCAGGTCGTCGTGCATGGTTTCAGGGCGCATGGCATAATCGAGAATCTTTTATTGGGCGTTCAGCTTCAAACCGAGGCTGCGCCACAACTTGCGAGACAAACTGATGAGTTTTCCGATTTCCCCGGTGATCGCCCAGGCTGCCGCTCCGGCACCGCAGGGTGGTGGCATGTCCATGATCATCATGATGGTGGTGCTGTTCGGCCTGATGTATTTCATGATGATCCGCCCGCAGATGAAGCGTCAGAAGGAACATCGTGCGCTGCTGGCCGGTCTGGCCAAGGGCGATGAAGTGGTGACCAATGGTGGCATCGCCGGTCGCGTGAGCGAGCTGGGCGAAACCTTCATCACGGTGGAAATCGCAGCCAACGTGTTGATCAAGGTGCAGAAAGGCGCCGTGTCGCAGGTGCTGCCCAAGGGCTCGCTGAAGTCTTCCTGAGGCCGTTGGCGGGGCAGCCTTGATGGCTGCTCCTGCGCGACCGTACTCCTCCTCGATTGTTGCTACCGCCGCCGCGTTCTGCTGCGGCTTTGATGGATACAGGGCATGAGTGATTTTCCCCGCTGGAAATACGCGCTGGTCGCGTTGGTGATGCTGTTTGGCATCGTTTACGCGCTACCGAATGCGTTTATTCCCTTGCCGGCCGTCCAGGTGACCGCCAACCGTGGCAGCGCACCGATCGACGAATCGATCCAGCAGAAAGTGGTTGCCGCGTTGGATGCCAAGCACATTGCGCACAATGGGGTAGCTATTGACGGCGACCATTTGCTGGCATCGTTCAGCTACTCCGATGCGCAGGCAAGCGGCGCGGACGCGATCCAGACTGAACTGGGCGAAGGTTATACGGTGGCTTTCAAGCTGAAGTCGACGGTGCCAGGCTGGTTGAGTGCAATCGGCGGTCGCTCGATGCCGCTCGGTCTGGATTTGCAGGGCGGTGTGCACTTTCTGATGCAGGTCGATGAGAAAGACGTCATCGACAAGCGGATGAGCAGCTATGCAGATGATGTTCGTAGCTTGTTGCGGGAGAAGAACATCCATTACCAGTCAGTCTCCGTCAGTACCCAGCAGAACAAGGGCATCGTGGTGATGCTGCGATCGAACGACGATCGCTCCCAGGCTTCCGACGCGATTGCGAACGAATACGTCGACCTCAACGTCGCCGATGGTGCCAGCACTGGCGATCGTTCGGTTCTCAATGTCACGGTCAAGCCGGAAAAGCTGCGCGAAATCTCCCGCGGCACCATTACCCAGAACCTAGAGACCTTACGTAACCGCATCAATGTGCTGGGTGTGTCCGAGCCGTTGATCCAGCAGCAGGGCGACAGCCGCATCGTGGTCGAACTTGCTGGTGTGCAGGATCCGGCTGAGGCCAAGCGCCTGATTGGTTCCGTTGCCACGCTGGAGTATCGCGCTGGCATCGGCCACCCGGGCGACGCACAGGCGATGGAGGCCAAGCGCACCGGCAATATTCCTCCGGATGCCAACCTGTTCACCATGCGTGGTACGGACACGCCGGTGCTGGTAAGCAAGCGCGTCATCGTGACCGGTAGTGAGCTGGTGAACGCGACCTCGGGCAGCGATCAGCAGAGCGGCACGCCGATGGTCAGCGTGACGCTGGACGCCACCGGCGCCAAGAAAATGGGCGACTTCACCAACTCCAACGTCGGCAAGCCGATGGCGGTTGTGTATGTCGAGCGCGTGACCGAAACCAAGATGGTTGATGGCAAGGAAGTGAAGACGCCAAAAATCATCAAGTCGGTGATCAATGACGCCAATATCGCCAGCCCGTTCAGCAAACAGTTCCAGACTACCGGTCTGGGGAGTCTCGGCGAAGCGCATGACCTCGCCATGCTTCTCAAGGGTGGTTCCTTGGCCGCGGCGGTCGATATCGTCGAGCAGCGCGTGATCGGTGCAAGCCTCGGCAAGGACAATATCGACAAGGGTTTCAAGGCTGTGATGCTCGGCCTGGCACTGGTGCTGCTGGCCGCGGCGATCTACTACAAGCTGTTCGGTCTGGTGGCCGATATCGCGCTGTTCTTCAACCTGGTGATCCTCGTGGCGGTGATGTCGCTGATCGGCGTGACCCTGACCATGCCTGGCGTGGCCGGTATCGTGCTGACACTGGGTATGGCGATCGATGCCAACGTGCTGATCTGCGAACGCATACGAGAAGAGTTGCGCAACGGCTCGACGCCGCACGCCTCGATCCGCGCCGGCTATGAAAAAGCCTGGGCGACCATTCTCGATGCCAACGTCACCCACCTGATCGCCGCGCTGGCGCTGACCACGATGGGTACAGGTGCGATCAAGGGCTTCGGCGTGACGCTGATGATCGGCATCCTGACTTCGCTGTTCACCTCGGTGACGTTGACCCACGCGTTTACCGCGTTGATTCACGGCAACCGCAAGCTCAAGACGCTGTCGGTTTAAGGATTAGCAATGGAAATTTTCAGTCACGACAGCAACATCCCGTTCCTGGGCATGCGCAAGTACAGCATGGCCATCGCCGCGTTCCTGATGATCGCGTCAATCGCGGTATTGATCGTCAAGCCACTCAACTACGGTTTGGATTTCACCGGCGGTGTATCGATGGTGGTCGATTACAGCAAGCCGACCGAAGTGGCCGACGTGCGCGCATCCCTGGCCAAGGGCGGCCTCGAGCATGCCGTGGTGCAGAGCCTGGGCGGTACGCGTGAAGTGGCGATCCGCTTCCAGCCCAAGGACGATACCGAATCGAAAGAGAAGGATGGCAAGGTCAATCTGGATCACGTCGCGGCCGACGTGATGAAGATGATTCACGCCGACCGCCCGGACGCCAAGCTGAAGAGCCGTGAGTTCGTCAGCGCGGAAGTAGGTGCGGAGCTGAAGAGCGATGGCGCCGTCGCCGCGCTGTTCGTGATCCTCGGCATCATGGCGTATCTGTGGATTCGCTTTGAGCGCCGCTTCGCGATTGCTGCGGTGGTCACCGAATTCCACGACGTGCTGGTGACGCTCGGCATCCTGGCGTTGGTGCAGCGCGAGTTCGACATGACCGTGCTGGCCTCGGTGCTGGCGGTGATCGGTTACTCGATCAACGATAAAGTCGTGGTGTTCGACCGTATCCGCGAGTTGTTCCGCCTTGCACGCAAAGCCGAGCCGGAGGAAATCCTCAACCGCTCGATCAACAACACGCTGTCGCGGACCATCATCACCTCATTGTTCACGGCAATCACCATGGGTGCCTTGTACGTGTTCGGTGGCGAAGTGGTGCGCGGCTTCGCCGTGACCATGCTGATCGGCATCCTGATCGGCACGCTGTCGTCGATCTTCGTCGCCAGTCCGATCCTGCTGTGGCTGGGCGTGTCGAAGAAGGATCTGATGCCGGTGACGAAGGAAAATCCGGAGCTGGCACGACGCCCGTAATGGCGTAAGCAAAAGCTCTTGTTGGAGCGGCTTCAGCCGCGATGCTTTTTGCCCCACGGTGGGCGGAAGATGTCGCGGCTGCAGCCGCTCCTACATCAGGCCTGGGCATTTCGGGGACTCAGGAACCCAGTGCGGTTTCCAGTTGCGCCAATCGTTCGGGCGTTCCCACGTCGGTCCAGCGACCGCGGTGGTGAGCGCCGTGAACCGCGCCATCAGCCATCGCCTTGCGCAACAGCGGCACGAGTCGAAAGCGTGGCGGTACCGATTCGGCACCGGCGGTATCGCCAATCACCGTGCGCCAATCCTGCAACAGCTCCCGGCGATAGACACCGATGCCACTGAAGGTCAGTCTGGTGGCGCCGTTGTCATGGACCAGGCCCTGGCCATCCAGCACGAAATCACCTTGCGGATGCTGCATCGGGTTGTCGACCAGCAGCAGATGCGCCAGTCCAGTGGGTTCGATTGGCAGGCTGGCAAAGTCCGCGTCGCACCAGATGTCGCCATTCACGGCGATGAAGGGCTGGTCACCCAGCAGCGGCAGGGCGTTCAACATGCCACCACCGGTTTCCAGCGGCGTGCCGCCTTCGTAGGCATAGCGGATACGCAGGCCCCAGCGCGAGCCGTCACCCAGGCTGGCGGGAAACTGCCCGGCCAGGTGCGAGGTGTTGATCACCACGTAGTGCACGCCAGCGGCAGCGAGCCGCTCAAGATGCCACTCGATCAGCGGCTTGCAGCCCACGGGCAACAAAGGCTTGGGCGTGGTCTCGGTAAGCGGGCGCATGCGCTCGCCCAGCCCGGCGGCAAAGATAAGAGCGTGCCTCATGCCTTGCTCACCTTGGTCAGGTCGCGGCCGGCGACGTGCCGTTCGAGCAGGGCGACGAAATCAGCAAGTTCCGGATAATTGCGCGCCACCGAAACCACGTACTGATACACGCGCGGCACGTCGGCGAGGTAAGCGGGTTTTCCATCGCGATACCACAATCGATAGAACTGGCCGAGCACGCGGATATGCCGGTGCAGGCCGGTCAGATCGAACCAGCGCAGGAAGCGTTCGCTGCTGATCGTTGCATCGATCACTTCGGCGTCCAGCAATCGCTGGCGATATGACTCGACCCAGGCTTCGACCCGCTCGCGTGGCCACACGATGTAGGCATCGCGCAGCAACGAGGCGAGATCGTAGGTGATTGGCCCAGCGAGGGCTCCCTGAAAATCGATGATGCCCGGGTTGTTGTCGTCGACGATGAGCAGGTTGCGGCTGTGATAGTCGCGGTGCACGAAGCGGCGTGGCTGTTCCAGCGCATTCTCGATGATCACGCTGAACGCCGCTTCCAGCACATCCCGTTCATCGCAGCTCGGTGTGTAACCCAAATGGCGCTGCAGGAACCACTCCGGCATTACTTCCAGTCCGTTGGCCAGCACGGTGCGGTCGAAGGGCGGCAGGTCGTCGCAGGCCATGCGCGTCTGCATGCGCAGCAGGGCATCCATCGCGTCGCGGTACAGTTGATCCGCATTGGCTTCGTTCAATGCTGGCAGGTACAGCTGCGAGCCGAGATCCTCGATCAGCAGGAAGCCTTGTTCCAGGTCTTTGGCGTGCACGGCCGGCACATGCAGACCGGCGGCGTGCAGACGTCCACCGATCGCCAGCCACGGGCGCGGATCTTCCTGCGCTGGTGGCGAGTCCATCACGATCCAGCTGCGGCCCCGGTGCTGCGTGCGCCAATAGCTACGGAAGCTGGCGTCGGAGGAAGCCGATTCCAGCGCCAGCGTGGCATCGTCGAGTACATGGCGAGCCCAGGCGAGGCGGGCGGCCGGGCGGTCTTGCGTTTTGTGCATGAAGTCGATCGTAAGAAAAATTCACGATCAGCTTATCAGTCTGGCTTGGCAGTATGCCTGCCTTTCGTGCGCCGAGATTGACCGCAGCGTCGCTAATCAGTACCATTTTAGTCCCGATTTGAATCGCCCAGCCCGAGGGCAGCCATGCTCCGCGTCAGCCGACTCACCGATTACGCCACCGTCGTGATGACATGCATCGCGGCGCATCCGAGCGAGGTGTTGAGCACGGTGCAGATCGCCGACGAGGCGCGGCTGGAAATGCCTACTGTCAGCAAATTATTGAAAGCCCTGAGCCACGCGTCGCTGGTCGAGTCGTTTCGCGGCGTCAACGGCGGCTACCGATTGGCGCGTCCGGCCAGCGAGATTTCACTGGCTGAAATCGTCGAAGCGCTGGAAGGGCCGCTCGGCATGACCGAATGCAGCGTGGCCGAAGGCCAGTGTGATCGCGAAGCCAGTTGCGGCGTGCGCGGCAGCTGGCAGCAGGTCAACAACGTGCTGGGCAATGCCATGCGCTCCGTCAGCCTGGCCGACATGCTGCGACCGACGCCGCCGAAACGGATTGCCGTGACCCTCAAGGTCGGCGAGGCCACCACCGAATGAATGACACCATGACCCACGAAAGCAGTACCGCGAATGCCCTGCGCGACAACGTCGAAGTAGCGGCGGCACTTGGCCGTAACTACTCAGCCGGCTTCGTCACCGATATCGAGATGACCGGCCTGCCGCCGGGCCTGGACGAGGGCACGGTCCGCGCGATCTCGGCAGTCAAGGGTGAGCCGGCATGGATGACCGAGTGGCGGCTGGCGGCGTTTCGCCATTGGCTGACCATGCCGACGCCGGACTGGGCCAAGCTCAAGATCGATCCGATCGACTATCAGGCGATCAGCTATTACGCCGCGCCCAAGGTCGGCCCGAAATCGCTGGATGAAGTGGATCCGGCCTTGCTGGAAACCTACGAAAAACTCGGCATTCCGCTGCACGAACGTGCCGCTCTGGCCGGTGTGGCGGTGGATGCAGTATTCGATTCGGTCTCGGTCGGAACCACTTTCCGCAAGCAGCTGGCCGAGGCTGGCGTGTTGTTCTGCTCGATGAGCGAGGCGATTCGCGAATACCCCGAGCTGGTGCAGAAATACCTCGGCAGTGTGGTGCCGACTGGCGACAACTTTTTCGCAGCGCTGAACTCCGCCGTTTTCTCCGACGGCAGTTTCGTGTTCATCCCCAAGGGCGTGCGTTGCCCGATGGAGTTGAGCACCTATTTCCGTATCAATGCGCAGAACACCGGTCAGTTCGAGCGCACCTTGATCGTGGCCGAAGAAGGCAGCCATGTCTCCTACCTCGAAGGTTGCACTGCGCCCAAGCGCGATGAAAACCAGTTGCACGCCGCCGTGGTCGAACTGGTCGCGCTGGAAGGCGCGCAGATCAAATACTCCACTGTGCAGAACTGGTATCCCGGCGACGAGAACGGCGTCGGTGGCATCTACAACTTCGTGACCAAGCGCGGCGATTGCCGTGGGGATGATTCCAAGATCAGCTGGACCCAGGTTGAAACCGGTTCGGCCGTGACCTGGAAATACCCCAGCGTGGTGCTGCGCGGTGATCGTTCGGTTGGTGAGTTCTATTCGGTGGCGCTGACCCATCACTACCAGCAAGCCGATACCGGCACCAAGATGATTCATCTGGGCAAGCACACCAAGTCGAAGATTGTTTCCAAGGGCATCAGCGCGGGGCGCAGTTCCAACAGCTATCGCGGTCTGGTCAAGGTGGAGAAGGGCGCCGAGGGCGCGCGCAACTACACCCAGTGCGACTCGCTGCTGATCGGCAAGCAGTGCGGTGCGCACACCTTCCCGTACATGGAAGTGAAGAATCCCAGCGCCATCGTCGAGCACGAAGCGACCACCTCGAAGATCTCCGACGACCAGATGTTCTACTGCCGCTCGCGCGGCATCGGCGAGGAAGACGCCGTGTCGATGATTGTCGACGGCTTCTGCAAGCAGGTGTTCCGCGAACTGCCGATGGAGTTCGCGGTGGAAGCGAAGAAGCTGCTCGAGGTCTCGCTGGAAGGTGCGGTCGGATGAGTGCGGTGAAACCCGAAACCGCGTCGTCGCTGCGCCTGCGACCGGCGCGCGAAGACGATGTGGGCGAGATCCTGTGGCTGATCCGTGATCTCGCCGAATATGAAAAGCTGCTGCACGAAGTCGATGCAAGCGAAGCGGACATCCGGCGCGACCTGTTCGGGCCCACGCCGCGTGCGCATTGCGATATCGCTGAATGGAACGGCGATGTCGCCGGCTTTGCACTGTGGTTCTACAACTATTCCACTTTCCGTGGTCGTGCCGGCGTCTATCTCGAAGACCTGTTCGTGCGGCCGGCATTTCGCGGCAACGGCATCGGCAAGGCATTGATCGCCGGATTGGCGCAGCGTTGTGTCGACGAGTCGCTGCCGCGGCTGCAATGGTCGGTGCTGGACTGGAATCAGCCCTCGATCGACTTCTACGAATCCATCGGTGCCAACGTGATGCGCGAATGGCTGACCTGTCGCATGACCAGCGAGGCTATCAGCGCGCTGGCCCGGTCGCTGACCTCGTCCGTTGCTCCTTGAATGAAACTCTCCAGACTATTGCCATGACCATGCTGAAAATCGAAAACCTGCACGCCCGTGTCGAGGGCAAGGAAATCCTCAAGGGGCTCAGCCTCACCGTGAATGCGGGCGAAGTGCACGCCATCATGGGTCCGAACGGCGCAGGCAAGTCCACGCTGGGCAACGTGCTGTCGGGCCGTGATGGTTACGAAGTCACCGCCGGTTCGGTGATCTACAACGGCGTCGACCTGCTGGCGCTGGATCCGGAAGCGCGTGCTGCGGCAGGTGTGTTTCTGGCCTTCCAGTACCCGGTCGAGATTCCCGGCGTCAACAACACCTATTTCCTGCGTGCTGCGGCCAACGCCCAGCGCAAGGCGCGCGGCGAGAAGGAGCTGGATTCGATGCAGTTCCTCAAGCTGGTGCGCGAAAAGCTGAAGGTGATGCAGATCTCCGATGAACTGCTGCATCGCGCGGTCAACGAAGGTTTTTCCGGTGGCGAGAAGAAGCGCAACGAAATCTTCCAGATGGCCGTGCTCGAGCCGCAGCTGGCGATCCTCGACGAAACCGACTCGGGCCTGGACATCGACGCACTCAAGCAGGTGGCGCAAGGCGTCAATACGCTGCGTTCGCCCGATCGCGCGTTCCTGATGATCACCCATTACCAGCGCCTGCTCGATTACGTGGTACCGGACTTCGTGCACGTGCTGGCCGATGGACGCATCGTCGAAAGCGGCGACAAGTCGCTGGCTCTGAAGCTGGAGGAACACGGCTACGCCGATCTGGCTTCGGGAGCGGCAGCATGAACCAGCCGGCATCATCGCCGCTGGTCGAATCGTTGCTGGATGCACCGCTGGCACCCAGTGGCATTGCCTGGCTGGATGCGGCGCGTCACGAAAACCGTACGGCATTTGCCAGCCATGGATTGCCTGACACGCGCGTCGAGGCATGGAAGTACACCGCCTTGCGTGCGCTGGCCCAGCGCCGCTTTATCGCGGCCGATGAAAGTGCATCGAATCATGTTGTCGATGCAGAAACGTTTGCTCTTCCCGGGATTGCGGGGCCGCGGCTGGTTTTCGTCAATGGTGTTTTTCGCGGCGATCTCTCGGCGCTCGAAAATTTGCCGGATGGCCTGAGTCTGCAGCCGCTGTCGCAGGCGCTGCAAGGCGATGCCGAGCCGCTGCGCTTTTCCTTGTCACGGCACTACCGCGAGCCAGGTGAGGCGTTTGCACGAATCAACGCGGCCCAAGCGTGCGATGGCGTGGTGCTGCGTGTCGCTGCCGGCAAGAGTATCTCGGCACCGGTGCAACTGGTTTTCATCGGTACGGCAGCCGAGGCCGAGCTGGCCTGGCATGTTCGTCATGTGATCGAGTTGGCTGATGGCGCCGAACTGACCCTGGTCGAGCAGCATGTTGGCAGCGGAGAGCAGTCGCAATTGGCGACTCTGGTCAGCGACGTCGTCGTCGGCGAAGGCGCCAAACTGAATCACATCGTGTTGCAGAATTCCGCAACCGGCATGACCCAGATCCGGCGCACCAACTTGCGCATGCAAGCACGTGCCGAGGCTACCCTGCATTTGCTGGAACTGGGTGGCAGTCTGGTGCGGCATGACTTGCAGGCCGAGCTGGTCGGTGATGGCGCCACGTTGCGTACGCGTGGCGTGTTCATGCCGCATGGCCGGCAACACATCGACACCCAGTTGGCGATTCGTCACCAGGCCATCAACACCACGTCCGATTCGAACTGGCGTGGCGTCGCCAGTGACCGGGCGCGTGGCGTGTTTCGCGGCGCGATCGTGGTGGCTCCCGGTGCCGATGGCAGCGATGCCAAGCTGAGCGACAAGAATCTGCTGCTGTCGCCGAGCGCGGAGATCGACACCAAGCCCGAGTTGGAAATCTACGCCGACGAGGTGCTGGCCGCGCATGGCGCCACCGTGGGTCAGCTGGATGAACGCTCGCTGTTCTACCTGCGCTCGCGTGGCATTCCGCTGGGCGAGGCACGCGCCTTGCTGACCGCCGCTTTCTGCCGGGCCGTGCTGGATGACCTGCCGAGCGCGGATTTGCGCGAGCATCTGTCGAATTTGCTGAACACCCACCTGCCTGCCTGAAGGTCGCTGCCGCGAGCAGCGCTGCCACCCTGGATCCATTGATGAACGCAGTGAGCAACACGCCTGAGGATTTTGACGTTCAGCGCATTCGCGCCGATTTTCCATTGCTCTCGCGCAATGTGCACGACAAGCCGCTGGTCTATCTGGACAACGCCAACACCAGCCAGAAGCCGCTGGCGGTGATCGAGGCGATGAACACGCACTATCGCGAGCATAACGCCAACGTGTCGCGTGCCGTGCATCTTCTTGGTGAGGAAGCTACTGCTGCTTATGAAAGCTCACGCGACAAGCTGGCGCGTTTCATCAATGCCACCTCGCGCAATGAGCTGATCCTGACCTCCGGCACCACCCAGGCTGCCAATCTGGTGGCCTACAGCTATGCCTTGCCGCGACTGCAGCCGGGCGATGCCATCCTCACCACGGTGATGGAGCATCACGCGAACATCGTGCCGTGGCAGTTGGTGGCCGCGCGCAGCGGGGGCACGGTCAAGGCGGCGCCGATCAACGAGCGTGGCGAACTGATCGTCGAGAAATACATCGAGATGCTGACCCCGGAAGTGAAGCTGGCCTGCGTCACGCATGTTTCGAATGTGCTGGGCACGGTCAACCCGGTGCGAGAAATCGCCAGGGAATGCCGCAAGCGCGGCATCCCGCTGCTGGTTGATGGATCGCAGGCCGTGCCGCACCGGCCGGTCGACGTGCAGGCGCTGGGTTGTGACTTCTACGCCTTCACCGGGCACAAGATGCTGGCGCCCACGGGTACCGGCGCGTTGTGGGCCAAACGCGAACACCTCGAGGCGATGCCGCCGTTCTTTGGCGGTGGCGAGATGATTCGGGAAGTGCGTTTCAGCGGCACCACTTTCGCCGCGCCGCCGCACAAGTTCGAGGCCGGTACGCCGAATATCGCCGGTTTCGTCGGTCTTGGAGCGGCAGTCGATTACTACGATTCGTTGGGTTTCGATGCGATCCACGCATGGGAGCAGCAGTTGCTGACGTATGCCAGCGAGCGTCTGCGCGAGATTCCGGGCTTGCGCATTTTCGGCGAGGCCGCAGAGAAGGAACCGGTCATCTCGTTCTTGATTGAAGGTGCGCAGGCGACCGATCTGGCGACCTTGCTCGATCTGCAAGGCGTCGCCGTGCGTTCGGGGCATCACTGCGCACATCCGTTGATGCAGTTCTACGGTGTGCCGGCGACCTTGCGCGCCTCGTTTGCGTTCTACAACACGCTTGAGGAAGTCGATGCGTTTGTCGCTGCGTTGATCAAGGTGCGCAAGCTGCTGATGTAAACGGGAGCGGCTTGCTGTTCAGTCGAGCGAGAGGCCGCGCAGATCCACGCCATTGGCATCGATACGCAAGACCGAGCCATGCTCGTACCAGTCGCCGAGCACGATGCGTTCGGCCGGTTGGCCATCCAGTTCGAATGCATGCACGGCCGGGCGATGGGTGTGTCCGTGGATGAGTCGGTTGACACCGGCCTTGCGCATGGCTTCGGCCACCGCGTCAGCATTCACGTCCATGATGCTTTCCATGGTGCTGCCGGTGTGCTGGCGGCTTTCTTCGCGGGCTTTCACCGCGAGCGCGCGGCGTGCTTCCAGCGGCAGCGCCAGCACCTGTGCCTGCCACTGCGGATTGCGTACTTGCTGACGAACCGCCTGGTAGGCGACATCGTCGGTACACAGCACGTCGCCGTGCATCAGCAGGGTCGCTTGGCCTGCAATCTCGTGCACGGTGCCGTCTTCGAGCAGACGCATGCCGGCGCGATTGGCATAGCTTTCGCCAAGCAGAAAATCGCGGTTGCCGGCCATGAAATATACGGGCACCCCGCTGTCGTGAACGGCGTGCGCGGCTTCGGCGATGCGCTGGGGCAGTTCGGCATCGTCGTCATCACCGACCCATGCTTCGACCAGATCGCCGAGGATGTATAGCGCATCGGCCTCGCGTACTTCGGCGCTGGCGAGATAGCTTTCGAAAAGTTCGGTAATGCGTGGGCGCGCCGGGTCCAGATGCAGATCGGAAATGAAGATGCTGGCCATCGCGATCATTCGCCCTTGGCGGGCGCTTTCTTGCCCTTGGCCGGTTTCGGTTTGGCCGTCGTTGCGGGCTTGACCGGTGTCTCGCTACTACTGGCGCTGGCGGGTGCTTCCTCGCCAATCACGTGGGCGCTCTTGATCAGCACCAGTGGATTGGGCACGTCACTGGCGAACGGGCCGAGCGCACGGGTCGGCAGCGCGGCGATCTTGTCGACCACGTCCATGCCCTGGGTAACCTTGCCGAAGACGGTATAGCCCCAGGTCAGGCCACTCTGGCTGCCGGTGTAGTCCAGTCGTCGGTTGTCGACCAGGTTGAAAAAGAATTGCGAGGTGCCTGAGTTTGGATCCGCACCACGCGCGACGGCCACGGTGCCACGCAGGTTGGACAAACCATTGTCGGCCTCGCTGGGTACTGCCGGGCGCGTGCGTTTGGGCTGCAGATCGCGCGTGTAGAGACCGCCCTGGACCAGATAGCCGGGGATTGCACGATGCATCAAGGTGCCGTCGTAGAAGCCGTCACGAACGTACTGCAGGAAGTTGGCCACGCTCTTGGGTGCCTTGTCCGGGTACAACTCCAGCGTGATGTCACCTTGTGATGTTTGCAGCAATACCTGTGGCGGTGCTTGCGCAGGCGCTGGGGTGGTTGCTGCGGGTTTGCTGGTCTGGGCAGCCAGGGCAAGCGGGAATAGCAGCAGGGTAGCGAGCAGGGATCTGAACATGGGCATCAATGGTCTGGACGTGCGGCCATGATACGCGGCCGCGGTGAATAGGCGTGGAGAAGTGTCGAGCATGCAGTCAAGTGGTCGATAGTTCCAGTTTCAGGCCGAGTTCGGCCATCGGTGCCAACTCTTGCTGCAGGTCGGCCTGGCTCAGCGGATGCTGTTCAAGCCAGTTCGAGGGAAGCTTCAGGCGCAGACTCTTGCTGGTCGCACGCAGGTTCATCTGCGGCAGCGACTCGGCGCGCCGTGCACGCCGGAACAGCACGGCCAATCGCAGCAGCGCCGTCGTGTGACGCGCAAGCAGGCGGTAGCGCTGTGGCAGCACGCTGATTATCGATTTGTCCGGTTTGCGTCGATGCGTGTCGACCACGGCCGCGAGCAACTGCTGTTCCTGACGAGAAAAGCCGGCGAGATCGGCGTGGCGCAGGATGTAGGCGCCATGATGGTGATATTGGCTATGGGCGATGGCCAGACCGATTTCGTGGACGCGCGCGGCCCACGACAACCATTCGCGTGCCTCGTTATCCATTTTCCAGGACTTGGCGACCTGATCGAACAGCATCAGTGCTGTCGATTCCACTCGACGAGCCTGGGCGCGATCCACGCCGTAGCGTGCAGCGAGCGAGTCGATGCTGCCGGTACGTGGGTCGCTGCCGCCGGCACGACCAATCAGATCCCATAGCAATCCTTCGCGCATCGAGCTTTCGCAAATGCGCAGTCGCTCCATGCCGAGTGCCTCGAACGCGGCTTCGAAAATCAGCACGCCGCCGGCAAATACCGGCGCGCGATCATCGGCCAGTCCAGGCAATTTGAGCGTGCCGATCTGGCCTTGTTCCAGCAGGGCATCACGCAGCAATGCCAGCGAAGGCGCAGTGATGCCGTCATCGGAAAAACCCATCGCCTGCACTACCGAGCTGATGGATTTGGCGGTGCCGGATGAGCCGAACGCATCCTGCCAGCCGGACTCGCGATAATCCTCGGCAAACTGCTGCAGCAGCACGCCCAGCTCGATACGTGCGTTTTGCCAGCGTTTGCGGGTGAGTTTGCCGCCCGGAAAGAAGCGCTGGGTGGAGGCAATGCAGCCGGCTTGCACGCTTTCGGTATGCAGCGGTGCCAGGCCGCGGCCGATGATGAATTCGGTGCTGCCGCCGCCGACGTCGATCACCAGTCGCGGTTCACGCGAGGCGGGCAGGTCGTGCGCGGCGCCGAGAAAGATCAGGCGGCCCTCCTCACGTCCCGAAACCACTTCGATCGGATGGCCGAGCGCCGCTTCGGCAGCGGTGAGAAAGGCCTGCGGTGAGGCCAGTTTACGTACGGTATTGGTGGCTACGGCACGAACACGGATCGCTGGGAGGCCGGCGATGCGCTGGCCGAATCGTGCCAGGCAATCCAGGGCACGGGCGCGACGATCCGCATCCAGACTGCCATCGGCACGCAGGCCGGCGGCCATGCGCACGGTGTCGCGAAGGCGGTCGATGACGCGCGGTTCGCCGTGTTCCATGCGTGCCACGACCATGTGGAAACTGTTCGAGCCCATGTCCACGGCGGCGATCAGTTCGCCGTCACGAATTGGCGTCTGTTCGGATGGACTCACGTCCACACTCCGGCCACTGCAAAGGGTGGATTCTCGCATGCACGCGTGAACACCGTGCAATGGATGCAGGCTTTTTTGGGGCTCATGCGCGGAATCGCTCCAGCAATCCGGATTGGGCGCTGTACGGTGCCTGCTCGCCCGGTTCGGCACGCGTGTAGCGGCCGTCGCTGTCGAGCAGCCAGGCCTCGGTATTGTCCGCCAGGCCGTTGGCCAGGGTTTCCTCGAATACCCGTACAGCGAGTTCCGGGTCGAGGATCGGGAAGGCCACTTCGATCCGGCGCATCAGGTTGCGTTCCATCCAGTCGGCGCTGGCACAGTACAAATCCGGATCGCCGTCGTTGCCGAACCAGTAAACCCGGCTGTGTTCGAGAAAGCGTCCGATGATCGAGCGTACGCGGATACGTTCGGAGACGCCGGGCAGGCCGGGGCGCAAGGTGCATGCGCCGCGCACGATCAGGTCGATTTCCACGCCCGCTTGCGATGCCCGATACAGCGCCTCGATCACATGCGCCTCGTTCAGCGCGTTGAGCTTGGCGACGATGCGTGCCGGGCGGCCAGCTTCGGCGTGGGCGGTTTCGCGCGCGATCTTTTCCAGCACGCTGGGGTAAAGCGTGAACGGCGAATGCAGCAGGCGCTTGAGCTGGATCATCGGACCGAGTCCGGACAGCTGCTGGAATACCTTGTGCAGGTCCTCGCCGATTTCCTGGTTCGCCGTCATCAGGCCGATGTCGGTATACATGCGGCTGTTCACCTGGTGATAGTTGCCGGTGGACAGGTGCACATAACGTCGCAGCGCATTGCCCTCGCGCCGCACGATCAGCAGCATCTTGGCGTGGGTCTTGTAGCCGACCACGCCATACACCACCTGCACGCCAGCCTCCTGCAGGCGCGTCGCCAGCCGGATGTTGGCTTCTTCATCGAAGCGTGCGCGCAACTCGATCACCACGGTGACGTCCTTGCCGTGGCGTGCGGCTTCCACCAACAGATCGACCAGCGGCGTGTCTTCGCCGGCGCGGTAGAGGGTTTGCTTGATCGCCAGCACCTGCGGATCGGCGGTGGCCTGACGCAGCAGGTCGATCACCGCCGCGAAGCTCTGGTAAGGGTGGTGCAGCAAGACATCGCGCTGGCTGATCAGGTCGAACTTGTTCTTGCCGCTCTCCAGTGCCGCGGGAAGCTGGGGATTGAAGCGCGGAAACTTCAAATCCGGCCGATCCACCCAGTCGTAGATCAATCCGGCACGGATGATGTTGACCGGGCCATCGCAGCGGTACACGTCGCTTTCGTCCAGATCGAAATTGCGGATCAACATCTGGGTGATCGCCCTCGGACACTCGTTGGCGATTTCCAGCCGAACCGGACGGGCATAGCCGCGGCCGACCAATTCCTCGCTGAGTGCCAGGGCGAGATTTTCGACCTCGGCTTCTTCCACGATCAGCTCGCTGTTGCGGGTAACCCGGAATTGGTACGAGCCGACTACCTTGAAGCCCGGAAACATCAGGTCGGCAAAGGCCTGCATCAGCTCAGCCAGAAACACGAAATGCTGTCCCGGGCCACTGACTTCGCTCGGCACGTTGATGATTCGCGGCAGCGAACGTGGTGCGCGCACCAACGCCATATGACCTTCATGACCGAAGGCATCCCGGCCTTTGAGCACCACGGCGATATTCAGCGTCTTGTTGAGAATGCGTGGGAACGGATGCGCCGGATCCAGCCCCAGCGGCGATAGCACGGGCATTACCTCATGCTCGAAATAACCTTGCAGCCAGCGTTGCTGGCGCGGACTCCAATGGCGTCGATCGAGGATGTGAACCCCTTCGGCATCGAGTAGCGGCCCGATTGAGTCCTGCCACGCGGCGTATTGCTCGCTGACCAGGTCGAGTACGCGCGTGCGGATGCGCGTCAACAGCTCGCCCGAGGCCATTCCGTCCGGTCCTGGTGCAGCCGAGCCATAGGTGTGGTGATGCTTGAGCATGGCCACGCGCACCTCGAAAAATTCATCGAGATTGTTGGCCACGATGCTCAGGTAGCGCAGGCGCTCGAGCAGCGGTACGTGTGTATCGCGGGCCATCGCCAGCACCCGGAAGTTGAATTCCAGCGCGGCCAGCTCGCGACTGAAGTACAGCGACGGTGCTGTGAGGTCGATGGCAGCGGGCGTATCAGGTATAGGGCGGTCCATACGCCATTCTGGCGCAAGCAGCCGCTCCGTGACACGCCGCATTGCAGCTGTTCAGTAGTCGTTGCCGTTCTCTGGAGGCAACAGGCGGGTGTTGTCGAAGTGACAGGCGAAGGTGGAGCCGATGCCTGGTGCACTCTCGATCTGCAGCTTTGCCTGATGCAGGTTGAGTACGTGCTTGACGATCGACAGCCCCAGACCGGTGCCACCGCTGTCACGCGAACGGCTCGACGAAATGCGATAGAAGCGTTCGGTCAATCGAGCCAAATGAGAGGCAGGGATGCCGAAGCCAGTGTCGCTGACCGAATAGATCGCACCGTCTGCACTGCGCTGCCAGCGGATCACGATGCGCCCGCCTGTAGGCGTATAGCGCACGGCATTGCTCGCAAGGTTGGATAGCGCGCTGTGCAGGTCCTTGGGTGAGCCGAACAGGTCGACCCCCGCACTGGATTCGAGCTCAATGGCGTGCCTGCCCTGGCTGAGTGCCTCGGCCTCCTTGCGTACCGTGGCGAGCAGCGAAGCCATGCAGACCCGCTCGTCGACGACGTCGTGCTGGGTTTCCAGTCGGGACAGGGTCAGCAGGTCCTCGACGATCTGACCCATGCGCTTGGATTGGATGCGCATCTCGCCAAGAATGGGCGCCAGCTCCGGTACGTCCTCAGGATCAAGCAGCTCCAGGTAGCCGTGGATTACCGTCAGCGGCGTGCGCAATTCGTGCGAGACGTTGGCGACGAAATCACGACGCACTTGTTCGAGCCGGTTCAGGTGGCTGATATCGCGTGCGAGTAGCAGCTGTTGTTGCTCGCCGAAGGGGAGCATGCTGACGGTGAGCAGGCTCTGCGGATCGCCTGGGGCAATCACGTCGTTGAGCGGCTCATGCGTACTGTTGCGCAGCCATGCTGAAAGGTCAGACGTGGCCACGCATTCCTGCAGCAAGGAGCCACGGTGCTTCGGGTGGCGCATGCCGAGCAGCTTCTCCGCGGCGTGATTGAACCAGCGCACGCGCTGGTTCTGATCCAGCAGCACAAGAGCATCGGGTAACTGGCTGGCAGCATTGCGCAGGTCGCGCAGGCTGGAGGCAATGCGGCGGGTGCGTGTCATGAAACGGTCATGGGAAAGAGGGCTCGGGATAGCCGGTGTCTTCATCATGTGCCGCGGCTTGTGACCAATTCGAGTCAACAGCAAGACGACTTCGACTACGGCAACGATGGCCACGCCTGTTGCGACCTGGCCACCAGCCAACCATCCCGCTATCGCCCCCACGAACAAGGCTGCCACGAGGACGGCAGGTAGTTTCCAGGCTTGTGTTGCGGACTGTGTCATGCAGACGAAGTGCCGTAGGTCGTATGGCCAGGGAACGAGCATCGACAAAAGCGGACGTGGCTGCAAGCCCACCGCAGCGGATTACGCACTCATCGAAAACCGATAACCGCTGCCACGTACCGTCTGGACCATGTCGTCGAGTTTCCATGGTTCCAGCGTCTTGCGCAGTCGCCTGATGTGTACGTCGACGGTGCGTTCCTCCACATATACGCTGCCGCCCCAGACGTGATCGAGCAGTTGGGTACGTGAGTAGACACGCTCGGCGTGGGTCATGAAAAAGTACAGCAGTCGATATTCAGTTGGCCCGATCGGCACGGCATCATCGCCGGCGAATACCCGGTGGGCCGGGCCGTCGATGCGCAGCTTGCCCATTTCCACCATGCCGCTGCCGTCATCACCATGACTGCGGCGCAGCACCGCCTTGATCCGGGCGACCAGTTCGCGGGTGGAGAATGGCTTGATCACGTAGTCGTCGACGCCAGCTTCGAGGCCGTTGACGCGATCCATCTCCTCGCCACGCGCGGTAAGCATGATGATCGGGATTTCGCGGCTCAGCTCCTCACGGCGCAGTCGGCGTGCCAGATCCAGGCCGCTCATGCCGGGCAGCATCCAGTCGAGCAGGATCAGGTCGGGGACCTGTTCGGCGATCGCCAGTTGCGCAGCGCGGGCATCGGCGGCCTGCATCGGTTCCATGTCAGCCTTGCGCAGGGCGAAGGCAATCATTTCACGAATCGAGCTTTCGTCTTCAACAATCAGGATGCGTTTGTGCACGCTTGGCTCAGCCGGTGGTTGTGACGAAGATATTGCAGCGTATCAATGTTACGAGTCGATGACACAGGACGATTTTGTGTATTCCAACGGAGGTTGCCTGCTCAGAATGCATCATCGGATGTGCGACCCATGCTGAAACAAAAGCGCTCACTGCATTGGTCATCACGGTTCAATTGCTGTGGTGTGCTCGAGTTGTCTGCGGTCTGGATCTTGCGCTTGTGCAATTCGAGCAGCAGCGGAGTCAATTCGGTGATGCGCGCCTGGATTCGCGTGCGGGCGTAGTAGTCGAGGTCGTCACGATTGAGCATGCGTTTGAGTTGTTCCATCGCATCAAACGGCCGCCCCGAGTAATAGCTGGCATCGGCATAGGCCTCGCCAGCACGCACGTGGTCACCGGCCTTGTCACTGGCGCGGGCAAAAGCGGTGTAGATCTCCGGGTCATCGGTATCGGACAGCAATGGCCGCAGCAGGTTGGTCGCCTGGATGGCTTGTGACACATCGCTATCGGTAGTGAGCGCATTGGCATAGGCCAACGCTACCGCACGATCACGTGGCGACTCGGTGTTGAGTTGCTGGTAGATGGCCAGCGCGGCATCTCGTTGACCCGACTCCAATTGGGCATCGGCCAGGGCGAGTTTCAGGATCTGGCTATCCGGGTGAGACTTGAGCAAGGGCTGCAACTGTCCAACGGCGGCCCCGCCACGGCCACTGCGGATGAGTGCGATAGCGTAGCCGTAGCGATTCCATGGGGTATCGAAACCATGTTGGTTCTGCAGGTTGGACGCATAGTAAGTGGCGAGCTTTGGAGCATCTCCGGCCAGTACCCGCACGCGCTCGCGCATGAAAGCATAGGTGTCCATGCGCGCAGACGCTGTGGAGGATTGGGCCAGCGCGGTGGGGTCGTTGAGAAAGGCCACCGGCGCCGTGCTTTTTTCCCACAGCTGCCGATTCATGGTCTTTTCGTTCACTTCCTGCTTTTGCGCGGCAATCAGTGCGTCGGCGCGTGACTTGGCATCGCTGATTCGCATGACGGTGACGGGATGCGTTTGCAGCAGTGCCGGGATGTCGTCACCACCGGAGCCGGCACTCAGCACGTCTTCCATGCGCTGGAAAAAGTTTGCCATCGCATTCGGGTCGTAGCCCGCGTTGGCGAGGGTCAGGATGCCAACCCGATCCGCTTCGATTTCGTCGTGGCGGGTGAAGTTGATCGACTTTTGCGCGAGCAGACCCTGACCGCCAGCCAGCACCGCCATCGGTGCATCGCCGCTATGACTGCTGGCGCCTGCAGCGATAGCGCCGAGCAGTACCAGCGCCATCAACGGGGCGTCTTTTTTGGAGGCCTCGAAGGCGCGCTGCAGGTGGTTCTGGGTGATATGGCCGATTTCATGCGCCAGCACGCCAGCCAGTTCGCTTTCGCTGCGGGTGATGGTGAACAGCCCGGAGTTGACTGCGACATAGCCGCCGGGTGCGGCAAAGGCATTGATCTGCGAATCCTTGACGATGAAAAACGTGAAGTGATCCTTCGGCTTGTCGCTATTGGACACCAGCCGGAAACCGACATCGTTGATGTAGGCATCAAGCTGCGGATCGTCCACCACCATGTCCATCGAGCGCATCTGGCGCAGCATCGAGGCGCCGTAATCCTGTGCCTCCTGCGGTGAGATCAGCGCATTTGCCGAGCTTCCGAGGTCGGGCAGGCGCACATCTTTCTGGGCGCTGACGGGCAGCGCCAAGGTGACGGTGAGCAAGGCCGTCAGCAGGGTGGGTGCGGTACGTCGTGGTGGCATCGGCATAGGCGAGTGACAATAACACTGAGACCCTGGCTGAAGGTGACGGTTCCCGTGCTTGAGTTGCCATGGATTTACCCCATTTAGCTACGTGTCCAACCAAGCATCCCGGAGTGCCGCAATGCCCAAGATCGAACTCTATTCCACCGCCGTCTGTCCTTACTGCGTGGCGGCCAAGAACTTGCTCAAGTCCAAGGGGCTGGAGTGGAGCGAAATCCGCATCGATACCGATGTCGGGCAGCGCGATGCGATGCTGGCGCGCAGTGGCGGGCGCCGCACGGTGCCGCAGATTTTCATCAATGACCAGCATGTAGGTGGCTTCGACGAACTGGCCGCTGCCGATCGCAGCGGCAAGCTGGCGCAGCTGCTGGAGTCTGCCGCATGAGCGACAAGCTCGAAGAATTCACCGCGTTTCGTCAGCGCATGAACGAGCGCATCCTGTCCGAGGACAATCAGGTCGTACGGCGCTTCTTTGCGCTGGATACGCAGACGTACAAGGCTGGCGCGCTGGATGTGAAGACCAAGGAGATGCTCGGCCTGGTCGCCTCGATGGTGCTGCGTTGCGATGACTGCATCAGCTATCACGTGGCGCAATGCATCGAGGCTGGCGTCAAACGGGACGAGTTTTTCGAGGTGTTCAGTGTCGGTCTGGTGGTTGGCGGCTCGATTGTGATCCCGCACTTGCGGCGTGCGGTCGACCTGCTCGATCAACTTGAATCGGATAGTAGCGGCGGCAAGGTTCCCTGCGCCGATCACCCGGCAACGCCAGCTTGAAATCCGCGCTGCATGCCATATCGCGCCATGCAGCGTGCGAGCATTTTCAACACCTTGCAGCGCTTTCGGGCTGTTAGTCAGCGGCCATATCGGGGATAATTGATCGTTTCAACCCTTGCTGATCCCCATTCGCACGGGTTGCTCGAAGTTTTTCGTTCCAAGGAGTTACCCCCATGAGCAAGACGATCGCGGTGATCCCCGGCGATGGCATCGGCCCGGAGATCATGACCGCTACGCTGCGCGTGCTCGACGCGCTGGACTGCGGCCTCAACTATGAATTTGTCGACGCCGGCATGGTCGCGCTGGACAAGCATGGCGACCTGCTGCCGCAGGCCACGCTGGACAAGATTGCCGAGCACAAGATCGCGTTGAAGGGCCCGCTGACCACGCCGATCGGTGGTGGCTTCACCTCGATCAACGTGACCCTGCGCCGCCACTTCGACCTCTATGCCAACGTGCGTCCGGCGATCAGCTTCCCGGGCACCAAGGCGCGTTTCGAGAACATCGACATCATCACCGTGCGTGAGAACACCGAAGGCGCGTACCTGGCTGAAGGTCAGACGTTGTCCGAAGACGGTGAGACCGCCAGCTCGATCATCCGCAACACGCGCAAGGGCTCCAGCCGGATCGTGCGTTACGCATTCGAGATGGCCGTCAAGAAAGGCCGCAAGAAGGTCACTGCGGTGCACAAGGCCAACATCATGAAGACCAGCTCCGGGCTGTTCCTCAACGTGGCTCGCGAGATCGCCAAGGAATACCCGCAGATCGAGTTCAACGAGATGATCGTGGACAACACCTGCATGCAGCTGGTGATGCGTCCCGAGCAGTTCGACGTGATCGTTACCACCAACCTGTTCGGTGACATCCTGTCCGACTTGTGCGCAGGCCTGGTCGGCGGCCTTGGCCTGGCACCGGGTGACAACATCGGCGAGAGCGTGGCGATCTTCGAAGCCGTGCATGGTTCGGCGCCGGACATCGCCGGCAGGGGCATCGCCAATCCATGCGCACTGCTGCTGGCCGCGGCTGACATGCTTGATCACCTGGGCATGGTGGAGAAGGGCGACACCCTGCGTCAGGCGATCCGCGACACCATGACCGAAGATCGTGACAATGTGACCCCGGACGTCGGTGGCAAGGGCAGTACCAGCACGTTTGCCGATGCTCTGGTCAAACGCATTCAAGGCTGAGTTTCAGTCTTGTTGATGTAGAAGAGCCGCGGCAACCAGCCGCGGCTTTTTTCTGGGCGGACGTTCAGTGCTTGGGCGGTTGATAGGTTCCCGGCACATTCTGGAACGGGATGGCGATACGGTTCCAGGCGTTGATCAGGATCACCGCCATGTTGAGATCGCCCAGCTCTTTTTCGCTGAATTGGGCACGCGTCATCTCGTATATCTCGTCGCTGACGCCGTGCGGGTCGAGTCGCGTGACTGCCTCGCACCAGGCCAGCGCCGCGCGCTCGCGATCAGTGTAGAACGGTGCTTCGCGCCATGCCTGCAGTACATACAGACGCTGCTCGGTTTCGCCAGCGGCGCGGGCATCCTTGCTGTGCATGTCCAGGCAATAAGCGCAGCCATTGAGCTGGGATGCGCGCATCAATACCAACTCGATCAGGGCGGGTTCGAGGGTGCTGGAGTGCACGTATTTGTGCAGGGCGAAAAGCGGTTTGATGGCTTCAGTAATGGGGGCAGAAGATTGACGGGATGACATGGAAACTCCTTGCTGGGTGCGACCGAATTGGCCGTTCAATGCAAGGACGCAGAGCCCGTCGATTTTGTGACAACCGCCAGCCGCGCAAGCTTTTCCGGGTTACGCAGGGCGTGGATCGCGCTGATGCCGGTGTCGTCCTCGTCGATCCAGCTGGCTGCTATCAAGTCATTGCCCTGCCAGCTGAGCAGGGCCGGCGTGCCATTGAGTTCATGGATTTCATGGCGAACTCCGTACTTTTGCTGATGCATGGCGAGCTGCAGATATAGTCGGGCCAGTCGCTCGGCTCCGTGCAGCGGATGCAGTGTGGCAGTGGCCAGGCCGCCTCCGTCGGAGATGTGCACGGCATCTTCAGCGAATAGTGCGCGGAGCGTGTCCATGTCCGGCTGCCTCAATGCCTCGGCGAAGCGCTCCAGCAAGCGATGCTGTCTGCTGGCATCGGGCAAACTTTGGCGTGGCCTGTTCTCGCGCAGGCGCTGCCTAGCGCGATGCACGCGCTGGCGACAGGCACCTTCGGTGATGTCTAGCATTGCCGCCGTTTCGGCATGGTTGTAGTCGAATACCTCGCGCAGCAGAAAGGCAGCGCGTTCTTCCGCAGTCAGCCGCTCCAGCAGCAACAGGAAGCTGAGAGTAAGACTTTCAGCACGTTCCAGCTGTCCTTCGGGCTGGTCGGCTTCGACCTGAAGCGGTTCGGGTAGCCACGGGCCGGGATAGTGCGCGCGTTCGGTCTTGGCGCGGCGCAGGCGGTCCAGGGCAATGCGAGTGGTGACGGTGACCAGCCACGCTTCCGGGTCGTCCAGTGCATCGATGTCCTGCGCGTGCCAGCGCAGCCACGCATCGTGCAACACATCCTCGGCATCGCTGGGCGTGCCCAGCATGCGATATGCAAGTCCGAACAGGCGTTGGCGGTGTTGCTGGAAAAGAGTGGTTTGCGGATCCATCAGGCGCTCCAGAGGCTTGCACGCTACCAGGACGTGTAGACCGGCCGAAACGTGACCGGTTTCAGCGCATAAACGGATAGGGCGCCAGAAATACCAGCCAGGTCAGCACGACGATGCCGATGTACTTGATGACCCGGAACAGACGCGGATTTTTCTTCTTGAACGCACGGTTGCGTTCGCGGCCACGCTGGTTCAGCGCGAACATGCGATTGACGAAGCCGACCTTCTCCTCCGGCGACTCGGTGTTCGCCGAGGCAGTGATCTTGCCCATGTGCACGCCGATCCAGTGGTTGAAGGCGCTCATCCAGCGTGAGCGCAGCGGGCGTTCGATATCGGCGAACAGGATCACCCGCGTCTGGTCGGTCTTGTTCTCGGCCCAGTGCACGTAGGTTTCGTCGAAGACCACGTCCTTGCCGTCACCCCAGGCATGCTCTTCACCATCGACAAAGATGCGGCAATCGCGCGAATTGGGCGTGATCAGGCCAAGGTGATAACGCAGCGAGCCGGCAAACGGATCCCGGTGCGGATTGAGTTTGCTACCCGGTGGCAGCAGCGCAAACATTGCTGCTTTGACTGTGGGGATCGATTTGAGCAGGGCCACGGTCTGTGGGCAGAGTGCCTCGGCCGAAGCCAGTGGCTCGCCGTACCACTTCAGGTAGAAGCGCTTCCAGCCCTGTTTGAAGAAGCTGTTGAAACCTGCATCGTTGTTTTTTTCCGCCGCGCGGATATAGCCCTCGTCGAACAGGTGCGCGGCCTCGTCGCGAATCGCCTGCCAGTTGGCCTGCAGCAAATCCATCTGCGGAAAGCCGCGACGGTCGAGGATCGGCGTGGCCGGCACCGCCGAGAAGGCGTACATGAGCAGGTTGTAGGGTGCGAATACGGCCGAATGATCGACCAGTTGACGATCAAAGCGCAGGCGCGCACGTCCGCGCAGATGCACCAGTAATGTGCACAGCGCAAAAAACGCGAACACGGCGAGCAGGATGAGGCGTGGAGTGAGGATCATGTCGGGACGGAGCCGCAGCAGAACAGTCGGATCATCATTCTACTCGCCTGCCCGGGAATGTTCCTCGGCAGAAAGTGTTGCGTTCAGTGAGATGGCGGGGAACAGCAGGCAAGTGAGCTTTGCTGTTCCCCGTGTTTCGTCTGACTACAGCGTCTCTGCAGCAAAGTCCGCCAGTCGCGAACGTTCACCGCGACGCAGGGTGATGTGTGCCGAGTGTTCCCAGTCCTTGAACCGGTCGACCGCGTAGGTGAGGCCGGAGGTGGTTTCGGTGAGATAGGGCGTATCGATCTGTTCGACGTTGCCCAGGCAGATGATCTTGGTGCCGGGGCCGGCGCGCGTGATCAAGGTTTTCATCTGCTTCGGGGTGAGGTTCTGCGCCTCGTCGATGATCAGGTAACGGCTCAGGAAGGTGCGTCCGCGCATGAAATTGAGCGAGCGGATCTTGATGCGCGAGGCGAGCAGGTCGTTGGTTGCCTGGCGTCCCCAGCTACCGCCATCTTCCGGGTTGGCGAGCACTTCGAGGTTGTCGGTCAGTGCGCCCATCCAGGGGGTCATCTTTTCTTCCTCGGTACCGGGCAGGAAACCGATGTCCTCGCCGACCGAGACGGTCGCGCGGGTCATGATGATCTCGCGGTAACGCTGCTGATCCATCACCTGGGCCAGGCCAGCCGCCAGCGCCAGCAGGGTCTTGCCGGTACCGGCGTTGCCAAGCAGGGTGACAAAGTCGATGTCCGGATCCATCAATGCGTTGAGTGCAAAGTTTTGTTCGCGGTTGCGCGCACCGATGCCCCAGACGTGATGGTTGGCGTGCGAGTGGTCGTCGAGCAGCACCAGGGTGGCCTTGCTCTCGTCCACCTTCAGAACGCGCAACTCCAGCTCGTTGTCGCCGGGAAGGAACAAACATTCGTTGGGATACCAGGCTTCGTCTTCGTGCCGGCTCACTTCGTAATAGGTGCGGCCGCGTTCAGTCCAGGAACGCACTTCCGGGTGCTGATCCCAGAAATTTTCCGGCAACTCGGCGGCGCCGGTATAGAGCAGCGCGAAGTCATCCAGTGCACGGTCATTCTCGTAATCTTCGGCGACGATGCCGCTGATGCTGGCCTTGATGCGGAGATTGATGTCCTTGGTGACCAGGATCACTTCGCGATCGGGATGCTGCTCGCGCAGGTCGATCACCGCCGCCAGAATCTGGTTGTCGGCCTTGCCGTGGTTATGGCTCAGGCGTTGCTGGAAATACAGCCGGCCAACCACCGAAACGCGTTTGAGTTTGATCCCTTGTGGATTGTCCAGTGCCAGACCGTCGTCGAGTTTCTGGTTTTTGCCGCGCTCGATCAGCTCGTTGATAAAGCGACTGGCCTGGCGGCCATTGCGTGAGACTTCAGACGCGCCTTTCTTTTTCTCGTCGAGCTCTTCCAACACGGTCATCGGGATGAAGACGTCGTGCTCCTCGAAACGGAACAACGAGGTCGGGTCATGCAGCAGGACGTTGGTGTCCAGAGCGTAAATGCGCTTGCTTCCGGTCATGCGGAAGAGTCCTCGCTGGTGGGTGGAGTGATCAGGAGTAGATGGTTGGTAAGTGGCATGGGACGGCGATAAATTACTCGGCGGGAATGGCGTCAAGCACGGCCTGTGCATGGCCGGGCACTTTCACTTTGAGCCAGGCCTGGGCCAGCTTGCCGGTGGGATCGATCAGGAAAGTGCTGCGCACAATGCCCATGTGGCGCTTGCCATACAGCACTTTTTCATGGATGACGTCGAAGGCGTTGCACCAGGTTTCGTCGGGGTCGGAGATCAGCGGAAACGGGAGCTCCTGTTTGATGGCGAAATTTGCGTGCGATTTCACCGAATCACGCGAGACGCCGATAATTTCGGTATTGCGCAGCTGAAACTGCGGGTAAAGATCACGGAAATCCCTGGCTTCATTGGTGCAGCCCGGCGTGCTGTCCTTTGGGTAGAAGTAGACGACCAGCCATTGACCTTTGTAACTGCCGAGCTTCAATTCATTGCCGTCGCCGGCCAGGCCTTTGAGAGCGGGGACTTTTTTGCCGATTTCAGGCATGCAGAACTCCTGCGCGGCGAACTTTCGCGGCGCTTGTGAATGAGTCGGGGATGATTCGAGAGCAGTGTTGCTGGCGATAGTGCTGCGGCTGACCTGCAAGGCGCATGGCTGCACCGAAGGCGATCAGTATGGATTGACACGCAGACTGCAATGCAACGTCCCTCCGCGGGTTACGGCTTAGAGACTAGCGCGGGTCAGCGAGTGATAACAGTCCTTGCCAGCCGGCCCGGATCGCGCGATCCTCAGAATTTGACCGGATCCATGATGGCGTCCAGATTCAGGCCGTCGCAGAGCTCGAGAAAGTCGTCACGCAACGCCGCGATGTGGATCTCCGCCGGAATGCCGATGGTGAACTGGGCCTGGAACATTTCCGCGCCAGTCTGCATCGCCTGGTAGCGGGTCGAGTTGAGCTGTTCGACGCTGATCTCGTGCTGAGTGAAGAACTCCACGATGCGCGCCACGATGCCCGGGCGATCCGCTGCCACCACTTCCACCAGATAAGGCAGCAGGTGCGAGCTGTTTTCGCGCGGTTCGGTGCGGTAATAGACCAGTCGCAGGCTTTCGTCACGCGCCAGTTTGGCCAGCGCCGTTTCGAGTTTGGCCAGTGCATCCCACGCGCCGCTCGCCAGCAGCATCAGTGAGACTTCGGTGCCGATGATCGATACGCGCGATTCGGAAAGGTTGCAGCCAGCATCGGCAATGCGCTTGGCCAGTGTCAGCAGAGGCGAGTTGGCCGTGCTGGTCAACGCCTGGATCAACAGGCGATTGTCATTGCCAGAGCGAATGGATGCAGGTGTGGAGCTGGACGAGGATTTCAAAAGAGCCTGCCTGTGGACGACATGCCGCACTGGGCGGAAAAGATGAGACTACTCCGGTCGAGCTTACTTGCCCGTCTCGCGAGGCGGCAAGTAACATGCTCGGCTGGATATACAGCGGAATCGAGCACTTGAACATTCGTGGAAGCATCTGCGCACTGGCCACCCCGTTCGGGGCTGACGGTGCGCTCGACCTGCCGGCCTTTGGTCGCTTGATCGACTATCAACTGGCGGGCGGTACGCAGGCGTTGGTGGTGGCGGGCTCCACCGGCGAGGCGCATATGCTCGAACACGATGAATTCGAGCGGCTGCTGACCTTTGCGGTGGAGCGGATTGCTGGTCGTGTACCGGTGATCGCGGGTACCGGCGAGGCGGGTACCGCCAAGACCGTGGCGCTGACCCGTCGCGCCAAGGAACTGGGTGCCGATGCTGCGCTGGTGGTCGTGCCGTTCTATGTACGTCCTACCCAGCAAGGGCTTTATCAGCATTTTCTTGAAGTAGCCGAGCACGGCGGCCTTCCGGTGCTGCTCTACAACGTGACAGGACGTACGGCTTGCGACATGTTGCCGGAGACGGTGGCTCGTCTGCATGATCATCCGGCGATCATCGGCATCAAGGAGGCGAGTGGCGATCATGCGCGGATTTCTGCCTTGGTGGAACTTGTGCGGCCGGACTTCGTCTATCTATCCGGTGATGACGCCAGTGCGGGACATGCGATGCTCGCCGGTGCGGAAGGAACCATCTCGGTGGTAGCCAACCTGGTGCCCGGCGCATTTCGCGCCCTGTGCGATGCGGCAACGGCGGGCGACAGGCAGGCTGCGGCAGCTTGTCACGAGGCACTGGAGCCTTTGATCAAGGCACTTGACTGCGCGCCGAACCCGATTGCGGTGAAAGCCGGTTTGCCGGTGCTGGGCCTGGGTTTGGCGCTGCCGCGGCTGCCTTTGGTGGAACTGAACGATGGTCCGGATCGCGCCCGGTTGCACGAAGCGCTGTCCAGTCTGGCATCCTTGGCGACTACGGCGGCTTGAAACTCGCCTGACTTACTCACGGAATTTGATTAAATGAAGAAAACTTCACTCCTCGTGGCTTTGCCAACGGTAGCTCTCTGCGGGCTGCTGCTTTCCGGTTGCGGTGCGTTCCGTTCGCATGCGTCATGGGAAGAGGCTCAGCAAAAGAGTCCGCTGGAGATCCCGCCGGCGCTGGATCGGCCCTCGACCAGTGACGCTCTGACCATTCCACCGCCAGGTGGCAACCAGCCGACAGCCAATGGTGCAGTCGCCAGTGTTCCGGGTGCCGAGATCGCCGATGGCTTTGTGCTGGCAGATAGCGTCGACAATGCCTATCGCCGGGTTGGACAAGTACTGGAAAGCGGCACGCTTGGCGCGGTGGTTGGCCATAACGATGATGCACATCAGTACACAGTGACCGTCTCGGCGGCTTCGGCCGAGGAGAAGAAGGGCTTCTTCGGGCGTATGTTCGGCGGCAAGGACACCACCGCCACGGGTGATGCACCCAAGGGCGCGTTGCATCAGGTTTTGGTCAGCATCGCAGCCAGTGGCACCAGCGCCAGCGAAATTCGTGCGCAGGGCAATGCGGCCGCGGTAGCCAAGGTGATCGATACCTTGAAGTCGCGTCTAGGCGGCTGAGGCTCGCATCCGGCCAACGCAAAAACGCCGCCCATGGGCGGCGTTTTTGTTTGCAAGCGGGAAGAAAGTCAGCGCTGCAGCAGCTCGAGCTTGCCGGACTTGTTTTCCCATTCTTTGGCGTCGTCAGGCGCATCTTTGCGCTCGGTGATCACGGGCCACGCCTTGGCCAGTTCGGCATTCAATGCCACGAAGGATTCCTGCCCGGCTGGCACGTCGTCCTCGGGATAGATCGCGTTGATCGGGCACTCGGGCTCGCACAAGGTGCAGTCGATGCACTCGTCCGGGTCGATCGCCAGGAAATTGGGGCCTTCATGGAAGGCGTCGACCGGGCAGACCTCAACGCAATCGGTATATTTGCACTTGATGCAGTTGTCGATGACGACAAAGGTCATGGGATAGGCCGCTCTTGTGAAAAGTGCCACCAAGGATGGCCGCTTGTGATCGACGCCAGGGACCGCAGGGCTGTCAGCTTGAGGTTACCGCACTGATCACGGCAATCATGGATCGATCGCCCAAATAAGCTGGATGGTGCTCCCTACGAGACTCGAACTCGTGTTCCCGCCTTGAGAGGGCAGTGTCCTAGGCCACTAGACGAAGGGAGCGTTATCCTGCGAAGCGCGTTAGTATAACGGAAATGTTTCTTCCAGCAATGCTTGATACGCATTGTTCAACTTGGGGCGAGACTCGTTGCGTAGTTGCCCAAAGTGCTTTCCTGGAAATTGACAGCGCAGTGCCTGGCACTGCGACCCGATAGACTTATGAGGGCGCTTGAGCCCACAAGGATTCTGACCGCTTGAACCTCGAATCAGGGACCGGCAATACACTCACGCTGCAGATCATTCCGCGTGACCAGCATATCGTTTCCCGCAAGCACATAAGCAAGGCGGCGCTGCGGGTGTTGTATCGGCTGAACGAGGCCGGCTATACGGCGTATCTGGTCGGCGGCGCAGTGCGCGACCTGTTGCTGGGCATGCAGCCGAAGGATTTCGACGTTGCCACCAGCGCCACCCCGGACGAGGTGAAGAAGCTGTTCCGCAACTGCCGCTTGATCGGGCGGCGCTTCCGGCTGGCCCATGTGGTGTTCGGGCCGGAAATCATCGAAGTGGCAACGTTCCGTGGTGTGGGCGAAGACGGTGGCGAAGGCGATCGCCACATCATCGATGGACGCATCGTGCGTGACAACATATGGGGCACGATCGAAGAGGATGCGATACGCCGCGACTTCCGCGTCAATGCGCTGTATTACGACATCAGTGATTTCTCGGTGCGTGATTACGTCGGCGGCATGCAGGATCTGCATGATCGCAAGCTGCGACTGATCGGCGATCCGGTGACCCGTTACCGCGAAGATCCGGTGCGCATGCTGCGCGCCGTGCGGCTGGCGGCCAAATTGGGCATGCACATTGATGCGGCAGCGAGTGCGCCGTTCGAGGAGCTTGGGCCATTGTTGGCGGATGCCGCTCCGGCGCGCCTGTTCGACGAATCGCTGAAGATGTTCCTGGCCGGCAATGGCCTCAAGACCTTCCATTTGCTTGAGCAATGCGGATTGCTCAAATTCCTGTTTCCGGTAACCGCGCGTGCGCTCAAGCGTGGCGATGCCGCGCTGCGTGCGTTGATCGAAAAGGGCCTGGCAAATACCGATGCGCGTGTCGTCGAAGGCAAGTCGGTAACGCCGGCCTTCCTGTTCGCGGTGCTGCTTTGGGGTGAGGTTCGAGATCAGGCGCATCAGGCGATGGCGAAGGGTCTCGATGTCAACGAAGCCTGGGCGCGTGCTTCGGCCAAGGTTGTAGCGGAACAGTGCCAGCGGGTGGCGATCCCGCGGCGATTCACTTTCACCATGGAAGAAATCTGGTCGCTGCAGCCACGTTTTGAGCAGGTGCAGCGCAAGCGGGTGTTCCGTCTCATGACCCATCCGCGTTTTCGCGCAGCGTTCGATTTCCTGCTGCTGCGTGCTGAAGAATCGCCGGCCATACGTGAGTTGGGTGAATGGTGGACGCATGCACAACAGTTGTCGCATGACGTGCTGGCAGCGGCGCTGCCTGCCGGTGGCGGCAGCCATGCCAGCGATCATCCAGCGCCTTCGAGTGCACCAGCCAAGCGGCCGCGTCGTCGTCGGCGTCGCTCCGGTGGCGGCGACAAGTCGGGTTCCGCGTGACCCTGGCCTACGTTGCGCTTGGCAGTAATCTCGCTGATCCGCAACAACAGCTTCTCGATGCGATGGATGCGCTGGGCGCGTTGCCGCAAACACGCTTGTTGCAACGCTCGTCGCTGTATCGCACGCCACCGTGGGGCGTGCTTGAGCAGCCGGATTTCATCAATGCGGCGGTAGCACTTGATACAGATCTATCGCCGCTGGATTTGCTGCAAGCCATGCAGGCTATCGAGCAAGCTGCGGGACGTATGCGCGCTGAGCGAAATGGGCCACGCACGCTGGATCTGGATTTGCTGCATGTCGATGGCGTGCAACTGGATGATCCGAAACTGAGCTTGCCGCACCCGCGTATGGCCGAACGCGCCTTCGTGTTGCTGCCGTTGAATGATGTCGCCCCCGCGTTGTTGCTGCCGAACAAGGTTACGGTGGCGCAACAGCTGGCGCGGGTGGATAGTGCCGGTTGTGAGCGACTGGCTTGAGCCTTGCTCGTTTCACGCCGGATAATCGGCGTTTCTCCCTGATCTGGAATTGCCGTGTACGTGCAGAACGCCGAAGTCCCTGAGCGCAAACCAGTCACCGTGCCGGGGCTGCAGGCCATGAAGGCGCAGGGGCGGCGCATCACCATGCTTACTGCCTATGACGCCAGTTTCGCCTGGCAGCTGGAAGCGGCGGGTATCGATATCGCCCTCGTCGGTGATTCGCTCGGCATGGTGGTGCAAGGGCATCGCAGCACCTTGCCGGTGACGCTGGATCAGATGGTTTATCACACCACTGCCGTGGCTCGTGGTCTGTCCGCAACCCTGTTGGTGGCGGATCTGCCCTTCATGGCGGACCGCGATGTGGCGCATGTGCTCGAAGCCGGTGCGCGACTGGTTGGCGAAGCCGGTGCGGCGATGGTGAAGATCGAAGGTGCCGCGCCGCACATTCTTGATGGCATCACGGCGCTGGCCAGCAGGGCGATTCCGGTCTGCGCCCACTTGGGCCTGACGCCGCAATCGGTACACAAGTTTGGTGGTTTTCGTATCCAGGGGCGCGAACAGGCAGCCGCGGATCGTGTGCTCAGTGAGGCACTCGCAGTACAGGAAGCGGGTGCCGATTTGCTGGTGGTTGAAGGCGTGCCGGTCGAACTGGGCCGTCGCGTGACCAGCGAGCTGAAGATTCCGGTGATCGGCATTGGCGCCGGCCCGCATTGCGATGGCCAGGTGTTGGTGATCCACGACATGCTGGGAATTACTCCGGGCAAGCGACCCAAGTTCAGCAAGGATTTCCTGTCAGGGCGCGATTCTGTGGCAGCGGCTATTGCTGCCTATGCCGAGGATGTGCGCAACGGTGCATTCCCGGCTCCCGAACACTGCTTCAACTGACGAAGGAAATCATGCAGACGGTACAAGATGCTCCCGCGTTGCGCGCGGCGATCCGTGGATGGCGCGGCAAGGGTGAAACCGTCGGCTTCGTGCCGACCATGGGCAACCTGCACGCCGGCCACCAGTCATTGATCAGGCTGGCGCGTGCGCGTGCCGATCGGGTGGTGGCCAGCGTGTTCGTCAATCCGACCCAGTTCGGCCCAAACGAGGACTTCGAGCGTTATCCGCGCACCCTGGTGCAGGATCAGGCGGTGCTGGCGGACGAGGATTGCGATCTGCTGTTCGCCCCTGAAGTGGCCACGATCTATCCGTTTGGTGCCCAGCACAGCGTGAGCCTGCGGGTGCCGCAGATCACCGAGGTGCTGGAGGGCGCACATCGCCCGGGTCACTTCGATGGCGTGGCGACGGTGGTGTGCAAGCTGTTGAATCTGGTGCAGCCGGATCTGGCGGTATTCGGCCAGAAGGACTACCAGCAGCTGAAGGTGATCGAGCGGATGGTGCGCGATCTGTCGCTGCCGGTGAAGGTAATGGCAGCACCGACGCGGCGTGCCGATGACGGCCTCGCGCTGAGCTCGCGCAATCAGTATCTGAATCCGGACGAGCGCATCAAGGCGACGATAATTTACGACACCTTGCTGAAAATGCGTGATTTGCTCGGCAAGGGACACGCCTGGCGGGCAATCGAGAAGGTGGCCGCAGACCGGCTGACTCGCGCTGGTTTCGCGCCCGATTACGTGGTGATCCGACGCTCCGAGGACCTGGCCGAGCCAGCCCGGGACGAGTACGACGGCTTGGTGGCACTGATCGCCGCACGGCTGGGCCAGACGCGCCTGATCGACAATTTGTTGTTTGATTGATGGATGCCGGACGCCGAACCTCAATCGGCCTTGTTGCGGTGCAGCGCCAGCGGCCCGATAATAATGCGCTTTGCTGAACCGATTTCGCGGGAAAGAACACCATGAATCTGAACATGCTCAAGGCCAAGATCCACCGTGCCACGGTCACCCATGCCGAGTTGCACTATGAGGGTTCGATCGCGATCGACGGCTTGCTGCTCGATGCGTCGGGTATCCGCGAGTACGAGCAGATCCATGCCTGGAATATCAATAACGGCAAGCGTTTCGTGACCTACGCGCTGCGTGCCGAAGAAGGCTCGGGCATCATCTCGGTCAACGGCAGCGCGGCGCACCGTGCGCAACCGGGCGATCTGGTGATCATTGCCGCCTTTGCCCAGCTCAGCGAGGCAGAACTGGAAAAATTCCAGCCGACCTGTGTGTACATCGCTGCAGGCGAAGGCAATCGCATCAGCCACACCAATCGCTCGATTCCCACGCAGATGGCGGCAGCCTGATTCGAGGCGGTTGATTCGAGTTGCGCGTTCAGCCTTGCAGCTGCTGCTTCAATGCCCACGCCACATGCTCGCGCACGACCGCTGACGGATCGTCGGCGCGGGCGTTCAGTGCCTTGACAGTCCCGGCTGAGCGTGGGGCATTGCCCAGCGCGACGGCAATGTTGCGCAGCCAACCCTCGTAGCCGGTACGGCGGATCGCCATGCCCTCGGTGCGCTTGAGGAATTCCTGCTCGCTCCAGCCGAACAGCTCGACCAGGCGCGCGCCATCGAGGCCGTGGCGCGGTGCGAAATCCGGCTCCTGCGTGTCCTGCGCGAACTTGTTCCACGGGCAGATCAGCTGACAATCGTCGCAGCCGAAGATGCGGTTGCCGATCGGCTTGCGCAGATCCACGGGGATGCTGCCTTTCAACTCGATCGTCAGATAGGAAATGCAGCGCTTCGCGTCGAGCTTGTACGGGCCGATGATGGCCTGGGTCGGGCAGATGTCGATGCAACGCCGGCAGCTGCCGCAATGCGCGCTGGCTGGTGGATCAATCGGCAGCGGCAGGTCGGTGTACAGCTCGCCGAGGAAAAAATACGAGCCTGCGCGTCGATTGATCAATACCGTGTGCTTGCCGATCCAGCCGAGTCCCGCATTGCGCGCCAGCGCTTTCTCCAGCACCGGAGCGGAATCGACATAAGCGCGGTAGCCGAATTCGCCGACCACGGCATGGATGCGTTCTGCCAGCTTCTGCAGGCGATTGCGCATCAGCTTGTGATAGTCGCGGCCCAGCGCATAGCGCGACACGTAGCCGGCTTCGGCATCTTCCAGCACGCTCCACGCATTGGCGGTGCCGGGTGGGATGTAATCCATGCGCACGGAAATCACCCGTTGCGTGCCCGGTTCCAGCTCGGCCGGGCGACTGCGCCGCGTTCCGTGGCGGGCCATGTATTCCATCTCGCCGTGATGGCCATCTTCAAGCCAGCGTTCGAGATGCTGCTCATCCTCACCCAACTGCGTGCCGCTGATACCAGCTTCTGCAAAGCCAAGCTCGGCGGCCCAGCGCTTGATGTCACGCGCCAGTGAGGCGTAGTCGGTAGGAGGGTAGGGGTCAGCAACAGACATCGCTCTATTGTAGACGTGGGGCATGCCTATAATTCATGCATGCCAACTTACCCACGCCATTGCGATCTGCACACCGTCGAACAACTGCGTGCGCTGGAGCACACCGCAATGCAGGCCTTGGGCATCAGCGGTTATGAGCTCATGCGTCGCGCTGCCACGGCGGCGTTGAACAGCTTGCGCCGTCGTTGGCCCGAGGCCAGCCACATTGCGATTCATTGCGGCCCTGGCAATAACGGCGGCGACGGATTCCAGCTCGGCGTACTGGCTCGCGAGGCCGGGTTGCAAGTCGAGATTGTCTGCCTGAGCGACGCTGCGCATGGCGAAGCAGCACAAGCGCGTAGAGCGTGGGAAGCGGGCGATGGCAGCACGCGTCGCTGGGATGCTGACGCGCTGCTGCCGCAGGCCGATGTGCATGTGGACGCGATCTACGGCATTGGCCTCAATCGCGCACCCGACCAAACCGTGGCGCGTCTGATCGACTTGATCAACGCCAGCGGCAAACCGGTGCTGGCGCTGGATGTGCCCTCGGGACTGAATGCCGATAACGGCTGTTGTCCCGGCGCCGCTATTCGTGCCGAGCTCACCGTCAGCTTCATTGCCGGCAAGCGAGGTCTGCATACTGGTCGTGCGGCTGATCATGTCGGCATAGTCGAACTCGCTACGCTGGGTGTGCCGGATACGGTTTACGCCAGCGTCCCGTCTGACGCCCGCCTGCTTGTTGCGAGCAGCCTGCCGCCGCGAACTCGCCATGCCAACAAGGGTAATTACGGTCACGTGCTGGTCATTGGTGGCGATCACGGCATGACGGGCGCGGTGCGCCTGAGTGGCGAGGCCGCCTTGCGCGCTGGCGCGGGCCTGGTCAGCGTGGCGACGCGTGCTGATCATGTGATGGCGCTGAATGCCGCCCGGCCTGAGCTGATGGTGCATGCGGTCGATGGCCCGCAGTCATTGCAGCCATTGTTCGATCGCGCCAACGTACTGGCACTTGGCCCAGGGCTCGCGCAGGCGGCGTGGGGTCATGCCTTGTGGCTGACCGCCATCGAAGCGGAGCAGGCACTGGTACTTGATGCCGATGGATTGAATCTGCTGGCGAAGGAGTCCAGAAAATTTACCGCGCCGACGGTGTTGACCCCGCACCCGGGCGAAGCGGCCCGGTTGTTGGCTCTGTCCATTGCCGAAATAGAGCAGGATCGCTATGCCGCCGTCCGTGAACTGGCGCGTCGATACAACGCTGTGGTGGTGCTGAAGGGGGCGGGCAGTCTGGTGGCCGATCCCGCCGGGCGTGTCGCGGTTTGTCCGTGGGGCAATCCGGGCATGGCGTCGGGTGGCATGGGCGACCTGCTCACCGGCATCATCGCCGCATTACTGGCGCAGGGCTGTGATGCGTGGGATGCCGCCTGCCTCGGGGCGGGCCTGCACGCTCGTGCTGGGGACATGGCTGCACGTCAGGGTGAACGCGGCCTGCTGGCCAGCGATCTGCTGGCGCCACTGCGCCTGCTTGGCAATGGCTTGATGGAGCATGGCAATGACTGAGTTGGGTCAGGGCGAACGCATCTGGCCGTTGCCAGATGAAGCCGCGACCACACGTTTGGCCCGATCCGTGGCTCGAGTACTCGACGATGGCATGGTGGTCTATCTGCACGGCCCATTGGGGGCCGGCAAGACCAGCTTCGCTCGCGCCTTGCTGGGTGCGCTGGGTGTGGGCGAGCGGATCAAGAGTCCCACCTACAGCCTGATGGAAGGCTATGCCGCTGGCAGTCGGCCGGCGTGGCATCTTGATCTTTATCGGATTGCCGACCCTGCCGAACTGGAGTGGCTGGGACTCGACGCACTGGCTGATCCGGCTGCTGTGGTGCTGGTGGAATGGCCGGAGCGCGGCGCTGGGGCCCTGCCAGGGGCGGATCTGGAGTTGCAGCTGGCTTATGCCGGACTAGGTCGTGAAGCGAGGTTGCAGGCCTGTACGCCACGCGGACGTTGGCTCATGCAACAGCTGCCCTGACTATCGCTAATTACATGTTTATGTTGAATAAATGCTGTTTTCACGAGTGATGGCGGTTCGCGGGCAATAACTTGATATCACCTGACGAATGATCTGCAGGTCACGGATATTCAAGGAAAAATGATCTTGCAATCGGCGTGCGTCTGCGTTTCAATGCGGCTCATGAGGGGCTATCTCCACAACTTGACCGGATTTGTCGCTGCGACCTTGCTGGCCGGCCTGCCGTTGTCTGGCGTGCATGCAGCCGAACTCAAGGATGCACGGGTCTGGGCCGGCCCCGAGTACACCCGCGTGGTGCTCGATGCCGATGGCCCGCTGGCCTACAAAATCACCCAGAAAGGCGACAAGGTGGTGGTCCAGCTGGAGCGTAGCCGGGTCAGTCGCGGTTACGCCGATCCTGCGGCACAGGGTCTGTACCAAGGTATGAGCCATGCGCATATCGGTGACCGATTAGAGCTGACCGCGAAGGTGGCATCCAACAGCCAGTTGAAAAGTTTCGTGCTCAAGCCGAGCAAGGGTTCGAACTACCGTCTGGTGCTGGATCTCTACCCAGCCGACGGCGTGGCCAAGACCGAGGGCAGTGTCGTCGCGGCCAAAATGGCGGCCGCCGTCAGCACCCCCGAACCCAGTCCCGCACGTAGCAGTCGGGTCGCCACCCAGGCCGCTGCAGAGTTGCTCAACGGGCAGCGCCAGGTGATCGTGGCGGTTGATGCCGGCCACGGCGGCAAGGATCAGGGAGCGCATGGCCCATCCGGCACGCTGGAAAAGAATGTCACCCTCGCGGTGGCTCGCGATCTGGCCGCGCAGATCAACCGCCAGCCGGGCATGAAGGCCGTGCTGACGCGCAGTAACGACTATTTCATTCCGCTTGCCCAGCGCTATCGCATCGCTCGCGACAACAACGCCGACTTGTTCGTGTCGATCCACGCCGACTCGTTCACCAGCAATGACGCCAAGGGCTCGTCGGTCTGGGTGCTGTCACCGCGCGGCAAGACCAGTATGGCGGCGCGCTGGCTGGCCGATGGACAGAACCGGGTCGATTTGATCGGCGGCGTGACCCTCGATGACAAGGACGATGGCTTGGCCAAGGTGCTGCTGGATCTGCAGCAGGGTTGGGCGATGCAGGCCAGTGACGTGGTGGCCGGAAACGTGCTCAAGGCCTTGGCAAAACTGGGACCGACTCATCGTGGCTATGTCGAGCGCGCCAACTTCGTGGTGCTGCGTTCGCCTGACGTGCCTTCGATCCTGGTCGAGACCGCGTTCATCAGCAACCCCAATGAAGAGCGCAAGCTGCGCGATCCGGCTCATCAAAAGCAACTCGCTGCTGCCGTGATGGGCGGCCTCAAGAATTATTTTGAAACCACGCCGCCACCAGGCACCTGGTTTGCTGCGCAGGCCGCAAAACGCAATGGTGTGCAACTGGCAGCGTTGCCGTCGGCAGATACCACCAAGACAGTTGCACAGGTTGCCCAGACACCATCGTCGAGCCGTGCCGACGCCGGCGTGCGTGACCTGCATCGGGTCAACCCGGGTGAAAGTCTGGGCAGCATCGCGCGTCAATACGGTGTCAGTGTCGGTGCCTTGAAGAGTGCAAACCGGATGAACAGCAATACTGTGCGTGCCGGCGCGGTGCTGACCATCCCGACCGGCTGATCCGGCTGTCGCCAGCGCCCGTTTCAAGGGCGGCACTTTCGGCATTCGCTGTCAAGGCAGCACTGATCAAGTATCACCGTCGTCACCCGTCCTGCCTGTTCGCAGACCACAGGGCCGTCGGTGAAGGCAGACTGGCCGTCTGTTGAGACGACGGACCGAAGGTATGCGAACAGGCAGGACGGGCCTAACAGATTGAATTTCAAATACAGGGGTGATGGCTGGAGGGCCCGCAGTCTGCGCCGCGCGGTTTGGCAAGACGGGCAGTCTTCCCGGCACCACGCACCACAGCCTGCGAGCCCTCCAGGCATCATGACAACGGTGATACTTGATCAGTGATGCCTTAAAGTTGGCGGATGACCGTGATCCGCGAACTACCTTCCGAACTCATCAACCAGATCGCCGCTGGCGAGGTGATCGAACGCCCCTCTTCGGTGGTGAAAGAGCTGGTTGAAAACAGCCTCGACGCTGGTGCCAGCCGTATCGAAGTGGACATTGAAGCCGGCGGTTCGCGGCTGATCCGGGTGCGCGACGATGGCGGTGGTATCGCGGCCGATGAATTGTCGCTGGCGATCGCCTCGCATGCGACCAGCAAGATTGGCAGTTTCGATGATCTGGAGCACGTCGCCAGCATGGGTTTTCGTGGCGAGGCGCTGGCATCGGTGTCATCGGTCTCGCGCTTCACGCTGACCTCGCGCACGCCAGCGCAGGAATCGGCATTCCGGCTTGAGGTCGACAGTGGCAGCCTGCAGACCGCACGCCCGGCGCAGCATCCGCCCGGTACCAGTGTCGAAGTACGTGACCTGTTTTACAACGTGCCGGCGCGGCGCAAATTTCTGCGTGCCGAGCGTACCGAATTTGCACATATCGACGACTTGTTGAAGTCATTGGCGCTGGCGCGCAGCAAGGTCGAGTTTCGCCTCAGCCACAACGGCAAGCCGGTGCGCATCTGGAAGCGGGCCAGCGATGAGCAAGCCCAATTGCAACGCGTGGCCGAGGTACTGGGTGAGGATTTCCCCGCACAGAGCTTGCGCGTCGATCATGCCGCGGCCGGCCTGCATCTGTCGGGCTGGGTGGGCTTGCCGACGGCGTCGCGCTCGCAGGCCGACTCGCAGTATTTTTACGTCAACGGCCGCCTGGTGCGCGATCGCATCGTGGCACATGCCGTGCGTCAGGCGTATGCCGACGTGTTGTTCCACGGGCGGCATGCCGCCTTCGTGCTGTATCTCGAGCTCGATCCGGTCGGTGTTGATGTGAATGTGCACCCGGCCAAGCATGAGGTGCGCTTCCGCGAACAGCGATTGGTGCATGACTTCCTTTACCGCACCTTGCACGAAGCGCTGGCGCAAACCCGCGCAGGCCTGAATACGCAACAGGTGCCAGGCGACAGCGTGCCTTTGGCGCATCAACCGCAGTTCATGTCTTCGCAGCCGCCATCGGTGACCAGCGCGTGGCCGGCACAGTTCAGTCAAAGCCGCCTGAGTCTGGGCGTGCGTGAGGCACCGCTGGCAGACTACGCCAGCCTGCTTGGCGAACAGACTTTGGCCCCCGGCACCGCCATGCCCGAAGTTGATGAAGCGCAGGCACCACCGCTGGGTTTTGCCATCGCGCAGTTGAAGAGCATCTTCGTGCTGGCCGAAAACGCGCATGGCCTGGTGCTGGTCGACATGCACGCGGCGCATGAGCGGATCACCTACGAGAAGATGAAATCCGGTCGCGCTGGCAGCAGCCTGCGTTCGCAGATGTTGCTGGTGCCCATGAGCGTGGCGGTCAGCGCCAAGGAAGCTGTCGCGGCTGAGGAGCACGCCGACGCTTTGGCTGAGTGGGGTCTGGAGTTGTCGCGCAGCGGCCCCGCGGCAATCGTCGTGCGCAGGATTCCAGCCTTGCTGGAAGGTGCGGATGTAGCTCAGCTCAGCCGCGACGTGTTGTCCGAACTGGCCCAGCACGGCAGCTCGCGCCGTCTGCAGGAGCTGGAGAACGAGTTGCTGTCGACCATGGCCTGCCACGGTTCGGTGCGTGCCGGGCGTCGCCTTTCGATTCCGGAAATGAATGCCTTGCTGCGCGAGATGGAGACAACCGAACGCTCCGGGCAATGCAATCATGGTCGACCCACCTGGACCCAGCTGAGCATGGCCGAGCTTGATCGGTTGTTCATGCGTGGGCGCTGATTGATCGACCGAAGTCCGCTTTGCCGGAGTTGCCAATGAATTTTCACAGCCTGCTGGCTGCCGCCACCATCCTGGGAGTTGTAACCGTGAACGCCACCGACATCGACACCTATCAACAAAGCATCGCGCAGTGGCGCAGCGAGCGGATCGAACGCTTAAGCGCACCGGATGGCTGGCTCAGCCTGATTGGTCTTGAATGGCTCAAGCAGGGCGACAACCGCATCGGCACGGCTGATGACAACGATATCGTGCTGAAAGCCGGCCCGGCTCATCTGGGCACATTGAACTTTGCTGAAGACGGCACGCTGCAACTGACCCTGGCGGCCGATAGCGGTGCCTTGGTTGACGGCAAGCCGATGCAGCATGTGATGTTGATCGACGATGCTCATGCTGGCGAGGGCAAGCCCACGCTGGTGAGTTTCGGCGCGGCCAATTTTTACGTCATTGATCGGGACGGCCGCAAGGCGTTGCGCGTGAAAGACAGCGACGCGGCTACACGCAAAGACTTTGTCGGCATCGACTCATTTCCGGTCGATCCGTCGTGGCGAATCGAAGCGACCTGGATTCCGGCGCAGCCGGGTGAAACGCTGGAGATGGGTTCGGTCATCGGCACCATCGACAAGTCTCCGGTGCCGGGCCGGCTGGAGTTCAGTCGTGACGGCAAGCATTTCGAGCTGTTGCCGATCATCGAGGAGCCCGGCGACGAGCAGTACTTCATCGTCTTTGCCGATCGCACCAGTGGCAAGGAGACCTACGGTGCAGCGCGTTTTCTCTATATCGACCCACCGCAGAACGGCAAAGTCGTGCTGGATTTCAACAAGGCCTACAACCCGCCGTGCGCGTTCACCCCGTTCGCCACCTGTCCGTTGGCACCACCGGAAAATCGGCTGGACTTGCGCGTGACTGCCGGTGAAATGAAATACGCCGGCGGGGATCACTGAACCAGGAATCCTGTGGGAGTGGTTTCAACCGCGACACGCTTTATCCAACCATCGATAGCAGCTGTCGCGGTTGAAAACGCTCCCACAAGTGGTCAGGCGGCAATCATTGCCCTTTGAATTCAGCCTTGCGCTTTTCAAGAAATGCGGAAGTACCTTCGCGCATGTCCTCGGTGGAGAAGGCCAGCGCAAATCCCTGCGTCTCGAACTCGAGGCCTTGATCGATACCGGTCTCACCACCTTGCAGGATGGCATCGAGAATGCCGGCAGCCGCCAGTGGTGCGGCGGCAGCAAGTTGATCAGCCAGCGCGTTCACCGTTTCGTCGAGTGCTTCAGGCGCTACCAGGCGCGTGACCACGCCGAGTTCATAAGCTCGTTTGGCATCAATCAACGCACCTGTGAGACACAACTCCAGGGCGGCGCCACGGCCCGCAAGACGCAGCAGTCGCTGGGTTCCCCCGAAGCCGGGGATCAGGCCGAGGTTGATTTCCGGCTGGCCGAACTTCGCTTTTTCGCTGGCTACGCGCAGATGGCAGGCCATCGCCAGCTCCATGCCGCCGCCGAGCGCAAAACCCTGGATGCGTGCGAGCACGGGTTTGCCCAGGCGTTCGATCGTGCTCATCAGGCGTTGGCCGGTGCGTGAGAAGGCCTGCGCTTGTACTGGCGTGTAGCCATTCATCTCGGCAATGTCGGCACCGGCAACAAACGCTTTTTCACCTGAGCCGGCCAGCACGATGGCACGCACGGCATCGTCCTGCGCGGCTTGAGTGAAGGCCAGGGTCAGTTCGTTGAGAGTGTCGCGATTCAATGCATTGAGCTTGTCCGGACGGTTGACCGTGATCGTACGAACTGCGCCGCGGTTGCTGATTTCGAGGTTGCGATAGGCCATCGGTGGCTCCGGTCAATCCAAAACCATGATGGTAGCAGCGGGAACCTTTGCCGCTGGCGGGTTTCTCAAACGGAGGCAACGGGGCTGCAGGAATCCCGCGAACCGCTTAGGATGACCCGAGTGAATGGACGGTGGCGATCAGTGAAGGTCCGATGGAAAAAGCCATGACACCAATGCGTTGCCTGCTGCTGGGCGTGATGCTGCTGGGCGGTATGGCGCATGCGCAGAACCGGACGCCGGCGAAGCCCGCCGCAGCCAGGCAGGACGCGGTCAAGCCAGACAAGGCCAAGCTGTCTTACGCGATCGGTTACCAGATAGGCAGTCAGTTCGCAGGTGGCAAGCCGGACGTGGAAATTCCCGTACTGGTTCGTGCGATCCAGGATGCTTATGCCAAGCATTCGCCCAGCGTTTCGATGGAGGAAATGCACCAGCAGCTGCAGGCACTTGAACAGCGCATGCATAACGACGCGGTGACCGAGTTCAAGCACGTCGCCGCGGAAAATGCGCAGCACAGCGCCGAGTACATGGCGAGCAATCGCAGAAAGTCCGGTGTGGTCGAGTTGCCTTCAGGCATTCAGTATTCAGTGATCAAGAAAGGTGACGGCAAGACACACGCGCTGGTCACCAGCACTGTGACGGTGAATTACCGTGGCATGTTGGTCGACGGTACCGAGTTCGACAGCACCTGGGCGCATGGATCTCCGGTAAGTTTTGCTGTCAACGGCGTGATTCCCGGCTGGCGCGATGTGATTCCGCGCATGTATGTCGGTGATCGCTGGAAGGTGGTGATTCCACCCAAGCTGGCTTACGGCGAGGGTGGCGCGCTGCCGCGCATCGGGCCGAACGAGGCGCTGATATTCGAAATCGAACTGCTCGCCATCAAACCGGATAACAGCGGGCCTTGAGCCGGGTCAGTGTTAGAATCGCGGGGCATGTCGAACGATCCCCGTCCCGCAGTCATACCCCTTTCGAGCCCCTGCATCGGTACTTGCCGACTGGATGAGCGCGGTTATTGCGTGGGCTGTCAGCGGACGGGCGAGGAGATCGGTCGCTGGCGCACGATGAGTGAAGATGAGCGGTTGCATGTGATGGAGCAAATCCTGCCAGTGCGGCGTCAGTCGTGATGGATGCCGTGCTCAAGGCCTTGCGCCCGCTGTCATCACCGCCAACCGGCCCCGGCTGGAATCACGCGGACATGACGGCCTTGCTCGGAACCACAGAACGGCGCTCGGCCGCCGTGCTGCTGGGCTTGCGCGAGGGTGTCCAGTCTCGCGTGGTGCTCACCGTGCGCACCAACAATCTGCCCTCGCACGCCGGCCAGGTTTCCTTCCCTGGCGGTGGTACCGACCCCTCAGACCACGACGCGATCTCCACGGCGTTGCGCGAGAGCGAAGAGGAAATCGGCCTTGATCGTGGGCTGGTCAAGCCGCTTGGTTTTCTCGACAGCTTCGAGACGATCAGCGGCTATCGCATTACACCGGTCGTGGCGAGTATCAATGCCGAGGCCCAGCTGTATCCTTCGCCGGATGAAGTGGCCGAAGTGTTCGAAGTGCCGCTGGCCTTCTTCCTCGAACCCGCCAACTTGCGTCGATATACGATGGAATACCGTGGCAAGCAGCGCAACATGGTCGAGTTCATCCATGGCGGTCATCGCATATGGGGCGCCACCGCTGCGATGTTGCTGAATTTGCTGCAGAGGATGGGTAAAGCATGAGTTTGAAGACCACTTTGATTGAAGTCGGAGAGCTGGCTGCATTGGCATCGGATGATGTGCTGATCGTCGATTGCCGCTATGCACCGGGCGATCCGCAACAAGGTCGCATCGATTACCTCGCGGGCCACATTCCCGGGGCGGTGTTCGCGAGCCTTGACGAGGATCTTTCCGATCTGTCGCGACAGCCGGAAGGGCTGGGTCGACACCCGTTGCCCATGCAGGCGAGCTTCAACCATCTGCTTTCCCGTTGGGGCTTGCGCCGCGGCATGCAGGTCGTGGCTTACGACGCCGCTTGCGGCGCGCTGGCTGCAGCGCGACTGTGGTGGTTGCTGCGTCTGGTCGGTATTCAGGAGGCTGCGGTACTCAACGGCGGTTATGCAGCGTGGGTTGCCGCAGGGTTGTTGATCGAATCCGGCGAGGCGCTGCCTCGTAGTCCGAGTGACGTCTCGTTGTCCCATGACCCGCGCCAGGTGTTGATCGAACATGACACCTTGCTCGGCGGCAAGGCAGGCCAACTGCTGGATGCGCGCGCGGCACCACGTTACCGCGGCGACGTCGAGCCGCTCGACCGCATCGGCGGCCACGTGCCTGATGCCTTGAACCGCCCGTTCGCCGACAACCTCGGTGAAGACGGCCGCTTCAAGCCGGCGGCGCAACTACGCGAAGAATTTGCCGCCGTGCTCGGCGACATCGCATCCGGGCAGGTCGTGCATATGTGCGGTTCCGGCGTTACTGCTTGCCACAACCTGCTGGCGATGGAATACGCGGGCCTGCATGGTTCGCGACTGTACGCACCCTCGTGGAGCGGTTGGGTCAGTGATCCGTCGCGGCCCGTGGCGAAGGGCGAGGGGTGAGCTGAGGAGAGTGAGAAACGAGAGGCAGGTCAAGGCGAGGGGTGAGTGAAAAGGGGAGAGAAGTGAAAGGTGGCTGCGTCCAGCCTCAAAGTTCTCTGTACTCATTTCAGCCGTGAAACCCGACAGCACCACCTGCCCAAACAGAACGCGCCACTACATGCTGTCTCTCACTTCTCACTCCTCCACACTCACTTCTTGCTCTTCAATCGAGCCACCAGCTCGGTCAGCACGGTCTGCGTTTGCGGGTGGAAAAACGCGTCGGCGAAGGTGTCCAGTGGCAGGGCATCGGGGTTGGCGTAGGCGTTGACCAAGTCGGCGCGGGCAAACGTGCGGGTGGCGAGCATGGCGTGTGAGGGCAGGGCGAGCAGTTCGCCGAGCCAGTGCAAGGCGCGGGTGGCGACCTGATCGACGCCGGTCAGTTCATCGACGAAGCCGCAGGCGAGAGCTTCGGATGATTCGATCATTGAGCCGGACACCAGCAGCCGCTCGGCGCGATAAGTGCCGACCACGCGGCGCAAGGCAAGCTGGATCGCTTCGGGCACGATCAGTCCGACCTGAACTTCGTTGAGGCCAATGCGGAACGGGCCTTCAGCCATGACCCGGTAATCACAGAACAGCGACAGCACGGCGCCGCCGGCCGGGCTGTGGCCGGTGATGGCAGCAACCACCGGAATCGGTGTGCGTGCCAGTGTGGTGCATACGGCGAAAAACTCGCGCCAGTATTCAAGCACCTCAGCGCGGTCGCGACCGAGCAGCGCGGGAATGTCGACACCGGCAGAAAACAGCCCCTGCGCACCGGATAGGACGATACCGCGCACTCCATCATTGACGCTCTCGTCGATAGCCGAGCGCAGCATGCGAAGCAGTTCCAGGTTCAATGCATTGACCGGCGGACGGGCCAGCTGGATCTGGCGGATATTGCCGTGGTTGGTGATGTTGAGCATGGGTGACTCCGGTCAATCCGAGTTATTGAGGTAGTTGGTCAGCGGTCCAGCTGTAGCGTACGGCATAGTTGAGCGTGGCTTTGCCGTTGGCTGGTACTTCGACGCGAAATTCAAGCGTATCGGCAGTCTGTGACGACGGCTTGCTGCTGGATGACACCAGCTTCCATTCGCGCCAGCGATTGGGGTACTCGCGGACCGTTACCACGCGCGCACGGTCACCCGCATTGCTCAGTTCGATCCGGAACGCTTCGTTGAGCGTTTGCCCCTGTTTATCCACGGCGAAACTCGTTCGCGTACGCTCACCGCGCAGGTCGAAGGCGGTACCCAGCGTGATGCTGGCCTTATTGCCTTTCGGCGTATCGTCGATGCGGCCTTCGCCGATGAATTGCGGCGTGCCGTTGCGGTCCGCGGTGAGTACGCGCAGATAACCGGCCGGCAGACTGTCGAAGGCCTGCCACTGCAAGGTGCTGATGATGTTGTTGCTGCCGCCCGGATTGAAATTGGGGTTCAACATCGGCTGATCTGGGACGTAATTGTTGCCGTTTTCGTACAGCGACGTGCGCGTGCAGTCCAGCGTGCGCGTGCTGTACAGCGGCACCAGGCTGACGCTGCCGTCGGGCAGATCGATCGTGCTTGGCACGCTGTAACTGCGGTAATCACCGATGCTGTCTTGCTGCGGCATGGCACTGTCTGCGGCCTTGGCACTGAAGGCCATCGCCTGGACTCTGGGTGCCGAAGGTTTTGCCATGTTGGGTTCGCCGGCGACCAGGGTCAGTTTGGTGTCATGCCAGTCGCGGCCACTGCGGTTGGCGATGCTGGCGCGCGATTCAAACTGCATGCGGCAGGCATTGCCGGGCTGCAGCGTCGCCACATAGGCGGCACGCCAGCCAACTCCGGAGGTTGGGTAGCTGAGTACGGCAGAGGCGTCTCCGCTGGAGGGTGCATCGACGCGCAGGTTGAGGCTGGAGCCGGTGGGGAAGTCACCACTACGCGTACGCACCGCGGCATGGCTGCTGACCAGCGTGGTGCCGCCATCCTGATCGCGAACCAGTAGCCCGCCATTGGCGCGCAACAGGGTGCCGCGAGCCAGTGACTCCCCATTGCTGCCTAGCACCTCGATCGACTGCCCGACCAAGCCGGTGAGTGAAGCATTGGCACCTTGGGCCAGCAGCAGACGTTGCGAAAGCACTTTGGCCTTGTCGCCTGGAAAGCTCAGCGACAGTGCTTCGGGATCGAGGAAATCAGGCAAGTTGCCGATCACCACGTCATGCACGCCTGCGGTGAGGTCAAGTTGGCGGTATTCGCGCGCCACCGCATAACCACTATCGACAGCGCCTCCCTGACTGCTGAACAGTGCGGCGTCGTCGCTGCGATACAGGGTGAGCTCGGCAGCCTTGCTGCTGGTGGCGCCAGCGCCTGACATCGCGGCGAGCGCGGTGATCCCGGCGATCAACATGGCAGACGTCTTTTGACGAGTGGTCGGCATGCAGCAAGCTCCTTGATGAAAATCCGAGCTGCCATGATAGCGACGCTGTTGTTTTCCCTGCGTCGTGGCGATCACATTGACACTACCTGGATACGTCTGTTCAGCGTCGAAGTTGAGCCGGATCGGTGCCAGCGTGCCCTGACCGCCACTGCTTCGACTCCGGTCTTGCGGCGCTCAGGGTGAGCGGCGTGAGGTAACTGAACTTCAATGTTAGTCAGTTGGACATCAGCGACTCAGGCCGGTTGACCAGTTTCCACTGCCGCGCGGATCGAGGTCGGCAATGGCACGGACTTGCCGGTGGTCGGGTTCATCCAGACCAGCACCACGTGACCATCGCAATACAGGCGACCCGGATCAGCCGCATCGACGATCCGATGAGCCACGGTCAATGAACTATTGCCTATTCGCAAACAACGCAGCTCGATCTGCAATGAGCCCGGCCAGTTGATCGGCTGGCGATATTGCAGCTCGCTGGCGGCGAGCACAGGGGCGGCGTCGGCGTTGGCCCAGTCCGGCATGTGCTGCAGCCATTGCAGCCGGGCTTCTTCCAGATAGGTGAGATAGATCGAATTGTTGACGTGATTGAAGGCGTCCAGATCACGCCAGCGCACGCCGAGGGAGGCCACGAACAGAGGTTTCGTGGCCAGTGCCGAATTGATTTCGTTCAAGAGCGTTTTTTCCGTGGCATCGGTTTGTATTTGTCGAGCGCGGCGATGTGCCTGGTCGCGGCCTTGGTGCGTTTGGCGCGTGGCTTCGCTGGTTTGGCCGGTTTCAGATGCGGCGCAAGAAAGTGACCGGTATGCGACTCGGGCGTTTCGGCGATGGTTTCCGGGGTGCCGGAAGCCAGGATGCGACCGCCGCCGCCGCCACCCTCGGGGCCGAGATCGACGATCCAGTCAGCAGTCTTGATCACGTCCAGATTGTGTTCGATCACCACCACCGTGTTGCCTTGATCGACCAGCTGATGCAGTACGTCGAGCAGTTGCTCGATGTCGTGGAAGTGCAGGCCGGTAGTCGGTTCGTCGAGGATATAGAGGGTGCGGCCGGTGTCGCGCTTGGACAGCTCCTTCGACAGCTTCACCCGCTGCGCCTCGCCGCCCGAGAGCGTGGTCGCGCTCTGGCCGAGCTTGATGTAATCCAGGCCCACGGCACGCAAGGTATCAAGTCGGCGCGCGATGGCTGGCAGGTTTTCGAACAGCTTCAGCGCATCCTCCACCGTCATGTCGAGCACGTCGGCGATGGTGTGACCCTTGTACAGGATTTCCAGCGTTTCGCGGTTGTAGCGTTTGCCGTGGCAGACATCGCACGGTACATAGACGTCCGGCAGGAAGTGCATCTCCACCTTGATCATGCCGTCGCCTTCGCACGCCTCGCAGCGGCCGCCGCGCACATTGAAGCTGAAGCGTCCCGGCGTGTAACCACGGGCGCGTGCTTCCGGCACCTGGGCGAACATCTCGCGCAAGGGCGTAAACAAGCCGGTGTAGGTAGCTGGATTGGAGCGCGGCGTGCGGCCGATCGGCGACTGGTCGATGTCGACGACCTTGTCGAACAGCTCGATGCCGCTGACCGACTTATAAGGTGCGGCCTGCGTGCCGGCACCGTTCAACTCGGCGGCGGCGATGCGGAACAAGGTGTCGTTGACCAGGGTCGACTTGCCCGAGCCGGATACGCCGGTGACACAGGTAAATAATCCCGCAGGAATCGCCAGGTCGACGTGCTTCAGATTGTTGCCACTGGCACCGGTCAGGTGCAGCCAGGATTCGTCGTCGATCGGCTGACGGCGCTCCTTCGGCACTTCAATCGCGCGCACGCCGGAAAGAAACTGGCCGGTCACTGAGCGTGGCGAATCGAGCATGTCCTGCACGCTGCCTTGCGCCACGATTTCGCCGCCATGCACGCCGGCACCGGGGCCGATGTCGAGCACGTGATCGGCCATGCGGATCGCGTCTTCGTCGTGCTCGACCACGATCACCGTGTTGCCGAGATCGCGCAGCCGGATCAGCGTGCCCAGCAGGCGTTCGTTGTCGCGCTGATGCAGGCCGATCGAAGGCTCATCCAGCACATACATCACGCCGACCAGGCCGGCACCGATCTGCGAAGCGAGGCGAATGCGCTGCGCTTCGCCGCCGGACAAGCTGTCGGCCTTTCGATCCAGCGTGAGGTAGTTCAAGCCAACGTCGTTGAGAAAGGTCAGTCGCTCATGGATTTCCTTGACGATCTTCACTGCGATCTCGCCGCGCCAGCCGGGCAGGGTGAGTTCGGCGAAAAACGCCAGTGCATCATCGATCGAGCGATTCGTCAGCGAGGGCAGCGCGTGATCGGCGACAAACACGTTGCGCGCCGAACGGTTCAGTCGTTGACCGTCGCAGGCGGGGCAGGGCTGGTCGCTGATGTACTTGGCCAACTCCTCGCGCACGGCGGAGGATTCGGTTTCCTTGTAACGTCGCTCCAGGTTCGGGAGGATGCCTTCGAACGCATGTTCGCGGGTCACCTTGCCGCCGCGCTCGGTGATGTAGCGGAACGCGATGCGTTGCTTGCCGCTGCCGAACAGCACGGCTTTCTGCACGCTTTCAGGCAGCTCCTGCCATGGCGTATCGACGTCGAAACCGTAATGGGCAGCGAGTGACAGGATCAGCTGGAAGTAATGCGCGTTGCGTCGATCCCAGCCACGCACGGCACCACCGGACAACGCCAGCTCGGGGTGGCGAACCACACGCGCAGGATCGAACACCTGGGTCACGCCGAGGCCGTCACAACTGGGGCAGGCGCCGATTGGCGAGTTGAACGAGAACAGACGCGGCTCGAGTTCCGGTAGCGAGTAATCGCATACCGGGCAGGAGTAGCGTGAGGAGAGCATTTGTTCGGCCGGAGTGGTGGCCTCTTTTTTACTCTTCTTTCCTGAGGCTACGGCGTTGGAGTCGCTGTCTTTGGTATCCATGTTGACCAGGATTACCAGCCCATCGCCCAGCCGCAGGGCAGTCTCGAAAGATTCAGCCAGACGTTGCTTGATGTCTTCGCGCGGACGAAAGCGATCCACCACCACTTCGATGGTGTGTTTCTGGCGCAGGGTGAGCGGCGGCACTGCATCCAGATCGTAGACCTCACCATCCACGCGTGCGCGCACAAAGCCCTGCGCACGCAGCTGATCGAACACCTGCACATGCTCGCCCTTGCGCTCACGGATCACCGGCGCCAGCAGCATGTAGCGCTTTTCCGAATCCAGTGCGAGGGTGGCGTCGACCATCTGGCTTACCGTCTGCGCTTCCAGCGGCGTGCCGTGATCGGGGCAACGCGGTGTGCCAACGCGCGCATACAGCAGGCGAAGGTAGTCGTAGACCTCGGTAATCGTGCCGACGGTCGAGCGTGGGTTGTGCGAGGTCGACTTCTGCTCGATCGAGATCGCCGGCGACAGACCTTCGATATGGTCGACGTCGGGCTTTTCCATCATTGACAGGAACTGTCGAGCGTACGCGGAAAGCGATTCCACGTAGCGCCGCTGGCCTTCGGCGTAGATGGTGTCGAAGGCCAACGACGACTTGCCCGAGCCGGACAGGCCAGTAATCACGATCAGCTGATCGCGTGGCAGGTCGAGGTCGATGTTCTTGAGATTGTGCGTGCGTGCGCCGCGGATGCGAATGGTGTCCATGACGCTCGAATATGGGGCAGGTTGATTACTATACCAAGGCGTTCTGATCGTTCGTTTTGAATCGATTTGCTGATGGCGCAGTCGTTTCCCAGATCCTGATGATTGTGGCTAAATGAAATGTCGCGTTCGAGACTTGGCGCATCTGAATTCCTTAGTGGAGAAGATCATGCAGAAGTGGACTGGCCTGGCAGCAGGCGCGTGGCTGGCATTGGCTGTGGCGGCACCGGTGCAGGCGGCCCAGCCGAGCGAGCAGCAAGTGCGTCAGCTGTTCGAGGTTATGCACATGGGTGAGATGTTCAGCCAGATGAACACGCAGATGGTCGGCGTCATGGGCCAGACTTTGCCCTGCGTACCGGCGTCGTACTGGCAGGGTTTCATCGACGATGCGGGCAAGGAGGAGTTGCTGAAGGGCATGACGCCGGTCTACCAGAGCCATTTCACCGCCGATGACGTGAAAGGCTTGCTCAAGTTCTACCAGTCGCCGCTGGGTCAGAAAGTGCTCACCGAGATGCCCAAGGCCATGGCCGAAGGCATGAAAGTCGGCCAGCAATGGGGCCGCAAGCGCGGTCAGGCAATGATTCAGCAGCTGCAGCAGGAGGGCAAGGTCGATGCCAACGGGCGTTGCCCGGCCAGCCCTGCTGCCACCAAGCCGGCCAAGTAGCGTAACGTCAAGTTTTCGCCGTCTGGCGGAGCGGCCAAGACAAGCCGCTGCTTAGTATTTGACCAGAATGCGAACAGGTCGTTATAATCCGCAGTTCACCCGTCCCGATTGGACGATGGTGAACCCAAGAGAATAACGACAGAAGGGCATTCCCATGAGTTATGCAGTCATCAAGACCGGTGGCAAGCAGTATCGTGTGCAGCAGGGTGACGTGCTGCGCGTAGAGCTGTTGACCGCCGAAGAAGGCGCCAGCGTGGACTTCGACCAGGTGTTGATGGTCGGTTCCGGCGAGACGGTCACCGTTGGTGCG
>Ga0164241_10000267_pt1 | contig 113698 bp, 116 predicted proteins | sample OricomyardsoilBY_FD_108780 | JGI IMG/M metagenome (GOLD analysis project Ga0164241, IMG submission 108780) | Backyard soil microbial communities from Emeryville, California, USA - Original compost - Back yard soil (BY) | ecosystem: Environmental > Terrestrial > Soil > Unclassified | place... | reverse complement strand
GCGCGCTGGACGCGGCAAATGCGCAACTGGCATCTCGCCAATGACGTCTATCTCAATCCGGAACGACCACCGGTGAAGATCGCGGCATAACTGATGACGCGACAACTACCTTGACGCACGCCGTCCGCTGAAAAAGCAAAAAGACCATCCGGTCAGAACCACCACCTCGCGACCAGCGCCCAAACCGGTGATGCGAGTTAAAAGTATGCGGCTCTCCATTTACAGCACAGCCTCCAGCCCCTTTCGATCAATCAGACTCAACAACTTCAACGACGGCCCACTGGGTTTTTTCTCACCGATTTCCCACTTCTGCACTGTCGAAACACTGGTGTTGAGCACGGCGGCGAAAACAGCCTGGCTGAGCTTCGAATTCTCACGGATCAACTTGATCTTGTTCGCACCGATGGCTGGCACAGCGAGATTGCTCAGCGCATCGTACTCGTGCATGCGGCGTTTGCTGATCACGCCGGCCTGATGCAGACCCGTAGCCGTCTCATGCACTTCGTCAAGAATGCGACTCTTACGAATTTTGTTGGTCATGACATATCTCCACCAGTTCGTCGGCCATCAGCGCAGCGCTGAGGGTTTTGTCATCCTGACCAAGAAGATCCGACGCCAGCTCCTGCAGTGCGCGTAGCTCCTGTTTATCGATATTGGCTCGTTCGTTCTTGCCGAAACCAAAGATGAAGTACCAGCGACTGCCTCGGTTGGTAGCAACAATGGTTCGTGCTCCTCCACGCTTTCCACGACCGCGTAGCGCAACCCGCTTCTTGACCACCTGCCCGCCGAGATCGACATCAATCAAGCCTGCTTCCATCTCGATGACGGACTGACATGGATCGGCATCGGCCAGGCCGACCTTGTTCATCCAGCGACTGAACGTCCGTGTTCTGAAAATCCGTTTCATGACTGAAACATATCACTAAGTGACATACTTTTCACTTGGTCACCGACGAGACTCAGACAATTGAACCGAACGAGACGAACGAGCAAGAGCTTGCGCAGAGGGTGCGCTCCTACAAAATCCTGATACGTCGATGTGCTGCGTCAGTCATCAAACCCGCTTGTCTGCCAACCGATACACCAACCCCTTGTCACGCTTGCCAACCGCGATCACCGTCACAACGACAATCTTGTCGTTGACCTGATAAACCAGTCGGTAGCCGGCGGTGCGCAGCTTGATCTTGTAGCAGTCCGGCAAGCCATGCAGGCGTGCCGATGGTACATGCGGGTTTTGCAGACGTTCGCCGAGCTTGTTTTTCAGCTGATCACGAATACCGGGAGCGAGTTTGCGCCACTCCTTCAGCGCGGACTCCACAAACTCCAGGCTATAGCTCATCGAGCTTGACCTTGATCCGCCGCTCCTTTGCACGCGAGCGCACCAGTTCGGCCAGCTCAAGATCCTCCAGCCTTTCCAACAGACGCTTGTAAGTGTCCGCCGGCACCAGATAGGCGCTGGGCTTGTTATGCACCAGCACAGCCACCGATTCGCCATCGGCAGCTTCAATCACGGCACTGGGGTTGCGCTTGAGTTCGGTGATGCTGATGCTCGCATCGGCAAGAATGGATTCCATATTTGTCTCCGAATTTGGAGCCAAATATGACATGCCAGCCACGCCTTATCAATCGCTGCAGCAAGTAGGGCTTGGTATTTACGTTGCCGTACCCTGACAGCGGCGCCCCGAGTGCGGGCCAGGATGGCCCGCCGCTCTACCCGGGGCCCCTGTGCGGCGGTGAGTCGGGGCCGACAGGCCCGCAGGGGAGTCGACATGGATGTCGGCTCCTTTTCGCCAGCACAGGCGACGGCATGGATGCCGGAGGTAGAGCAACGCAGGAGCAGTTGCCGAATGTGCTGTCGAAAAGCCCAGCCCCGGCTCACGGACTTGCCGGGCATGGATGCCCGGCAAGCGCCAAGCGGGGTGGCCTCTCTTTGGGCCACGTTTCTCAGCCAAACCCAAACAGAGAAAGGTGGCTCGCGCAGCGCAGCGGTGCGAAAGCTCTTGCTTTGTTCGCGCGAATCGAAGAGCGAGAGGCGCTGGACCCCAGCTTTCGCTGGGGCGACGGCTAGGTGGGTTCATCGCAAGCACCTGCCCCTCACCCCAACCATCTCCCCTCGAGGGGGAGAGGGAGCAAAAAAAATCAGATGTAAAAGAAGAAGCCCGCCGAATGGCGGGCTTCCTCACATCAACACATTGCGAAAACCGATTACCCCAGCAACACCCGATTCATCCGCTGCACGAATGCCGCCGGATCCGGCAACTGCGCGCCTGCGGAAATCTCCGCCTGCTCCAGCAGCAAGGTCGCCAGATCACGCGCCTTGTCCTCATCAGCCTCACTCTCGACGCGCTTGACCAACGCATGCGCCGGATTGATCTCCAGCGTCGGCTTGGACTCGGGCATCTCCTGCCCCGCTTCGCGCAGCAGACGTGCCAGGTGTGGCGCCATTTCGTAATCGCTCAGTGCCAGGCATGAGGGCGAGTCGGTGAGACGCGCCGAGACCTTGACGTCGCCGACGCGATCGCCAAGCAGCTCCTTGAGCTTTTTCAGCAGCGGCTCGGCTTCCTTGGTCGCCTCTTCCTGTTTGGCCTTGTCGGCTTCGTCGAGCGGCACGTCGCCCTTGGCCACGCTCTTGAGCTTCTTGCCTTCGTATTCGCTCAGGCTGCCGATCATCCACTCGTCAATGCGGTCGGACATCAGCAGCACTTCGATGCCCTTGGCCTTGAATGCTTCCAGCTGCGGGCTGCCGGCGGCGGCCTTGTAGCTGTCGGCGGTGATGTACCAGATCGCTTCCTGGCCGACGGCCATGCGGCCGATGTAGTCATCCAGCGCGACGTTCTGCGCGGTGCCTTCGCCTTTGGTGGAAGCAAAACGCAGCAGCTTGGCGATGCGCTCGCGGTTGTTGGCGTCTTCGCTGATGCCTTCCTTGAGCGTGTTGCCGAAGGCCTTGTAGAAGGTGTCGAACTTTTCGGGTTCGTCGCGCGCCAGCTTCTCGATCAGGTCGAGCACGCGCTTGACGCAGGCGGATTTGATGCGGTCGAGGTTGCGGTTCTGCTGCAGCAGTTCGCGGCTGACGTTGAGCGGCAGGTCATCGGCATCGACCACGCCGCGCACGAAGCGCAGGTAGTTCGGCAGCAGCTCTTCGGCCGCATCCATCACGAATACGCGCTTGATGTAGAGTTTGAGACCCTTGCGCTCGTCACGCCCACCCATCATCAGGTCGAACGGCGGCTGCGATGGAATATAGAGCAGCGTGGTGAAACTCTGGCTGCCTTCGACGCGGTTGTGGGTCCACGCCAGCGCGTCGTTGAAATCATGACCGAGCGACTTGTAGAAGCTTTGGTAATCCTCATCGGAGATGTCCGACTTGGGCTTGGTCCACAGAGCCGAGGCCTCGTTCGCGGTTTCCCACTCCAGCGCCGGCGCTGCTTCGCCTTCCTTTGTGTCGACTTCCTTCGGCACGCGGATCGGGAAGGCGACGTGGTCGGAATACTTGCGGATCAGCGCACGCAGTTGCCAGCCCTTGAGGAACTCGTCTTCGTCAGCCTTCAGGTGCAAGGTGACCGAGGTGCCGCGTTCGGCAACATCGACCTGCTCCAGCAGGTACTCACCCTTGCCATCGCTTTCCCATTTCACACCTTCGCTTTCCGGCGCATCGGCGCGGCGGGTGACCACGGTGACCTTGTCGGCCACCACGAAGGCTGAATAGAAACCCACGCCGAACTGGCCGATCAGGCGCGCATCGGCTTTCTGGTCGCCGGACATCGCTTCCAGGAAACGCTTGGTGCCGGAACTGGCGATGGTGCCGATGTTGGCGACCACTTCATCGCGGGTCATGCCGATGCCGTTGTCGTGGATGGTGACCGTGCGTGCCTTCTCGTCCCAGCTCACGTCGATATGCAACTCGCCCGCGCCGGCCAGCAGCTCGGGGTGCGCGATCGACTCGAAGCGCAGCTTGTCGCAGGCATCGGAGGCGTTGGAAATCAGCTCGCGCAGGAAGATCTCCTTGTGCGAGTACAGCGAGTGCGTGACCAGGTGCAGGACCTGGGCGACTTCGGCTTCGAATTTGCGGGTTTCAGCGGGTGCGTTCATGTGGGTTGGTTCCGTGTATTACGAATATTTGGAGGTGAGGCGGGTAGTTCGTTTTTGCCGTCATCCCGGCGCAAGCTGGGACCCAGTGACTTGGGTTGCAGCCGCGGAAGGCACTGGGTTCCAGCTTGCGCTGGAATGACGCCGAGGTGGAGTGAAGGTCTGTGGCCAGCCCCGGCCCCTCACCCTGCCCTCTCCCCGACGGGGAGAGGGTTCAATTCAGCGCGTCGAGGTGTTCTGCAAAGCGGCGATACGCTGCTCCAGCGGCGGATGGCTCATGAACAATTTCTTGAAGCCGTCAGCAAGGGGGCCGGAGATGCCGAAGGCGGCCATGGTGTTGGGCAAGGTGCTTTCGCCGTGATTGCCCTGCAGGCGCTGCAGCGCGGAGATCATGGCGCCGCGACCGGCGAATTTGGCACCGGCCGCATCGGCGCGGAATTCGCGCCAGCGCGAGAACGCGGCCACGATCATCGAGGCGAACAAGCCAAACACCACCTGCAACACCATCACCACCACGAAGTAGCCGAGGCCGCCACCGCCACGGTTGTCGCGGCCGCCGGAGAGCCAGCTGTCGACGAGGTTGCCGACGATGCGCGCGGCCAGGATCACCAGCGTGTTGAGCACGCCCTGGATCAACGTGAGCGTCACCATGTCGCCGTTGGCGACGTGGCCGATCTCGTGGCCGAGCACGGCACCGACTTGTTCGCGATCCATTTGCTGCAGCAGGCCGCTGCTGACCGCGACCAGCGACTTGTTCTTGGTCATGCCGGTGGCGAAGGCGTTCATTTCCGGCGCGTCGTAGATGGCCACCTCCGGCATGCCGATGCCGGCGGCCTGGGCGTGGCGGCGCACGGTGTCGACCAGCCAGCGCTCGGTTTCGTTGGCCGGCTGCTCGATCACGCGGGCGCCGGTGCTGCGCTTGGCGATCCATTTGGACATCGCCAGCGAGATGAAGGCGCCGCCCATGCCGAAGATCGCGGCGTAGACAAGCATGCCGGTCATACCGCCGTAACCATGGGCGGCCGCCCACTGGTCGATGCCGAAGATCCGGCAGACGATGCTGAGCAGCAACAGGACGGCGATATTGGTGGCGAGGAAAAGGACTATGCGACGCATGGCTGTCTCTCTGTGGCAGTCATGAAACGGAAGACGAGGTGTTGCCGCCCGAACTCGGGGCTGCGCCGGCCAGTTTCAAGGGTTTGCATGGTGCCAGCGAGCGAATTTTGCCGGATCAGCCGCAGGCATGAGCCACTCAGGCGAGCTGGCTGCGATCCTGCGGCGACTGGGCACCCAGCTCCGTCACCAAATTCAGCAACGCCTCGCTGCTGAAAGGCTTGGTCAGCATTCTGGTGACCTGATTCAGTTGCACGCCAGGGATGCTTTCTTCGCCGGTGGCGAAAATCACCTGAAGCTCGGGCGACGTCGCCCGCAGGCACTCGACGAGTGCAACACCCGAGGTGCCCGGCAAACCCACGTCGGTAATCAGCAGATCGATCTCGTGCTGGTCATGCAGTGCGGTCGCCTCATTGGCATCGGCCGCTTCATGTACCCGATGACCACGCGCTTCGAGCATGTCCGCCAACATGCTGCGGATCATCCACTCATCCTCGCAAACCAGGATGCAGAGTGGCTGTGTTGTTTGTGCCAGCTTCGGACGTGCAACCGGCCGTGTCGAAGCTGGAACCGGCTCCGGCGTGGTCGCAATTGTCCCGGTGACTGGCGTCTTGCGCTGATCCAGTAGCTGGCGCAGCCGGCGCGCCAGCAACTCACGCGTATACGGTTTGCTGAGCAGCTCCACGCCATCATCCAGCCGACCGCCGTGAACAATCGCGCTTTCGGCATAGCCCGAGGTGAACAACACGGCCGCGCCAGGGAATTTCTGTTTGGCCTGATGCGCAAGCTCCGTACTCTTCACGCTGCCGGGCATCACGATATCGGTGAACAGCAGATCAAACACGGTGCCGCGTTGTATCAGCGACTGAGCATCCTGCGGACCGGCTGCCTCCAGCACCCGATAACCCAGATCTTCCAGCAAGCTGATCACGGTAGCGCGAACGGCGTCATCGTCCTCGACCACCAGGATGGTTTCATTGCCGCCGACGACCGGGGTGTTGTCAATCTTGCTGTCCAAGGCCTGTTCGGCAGTGGTCGAACGCGGCAGATAAAGCCGGATCGTGGTGCCTTGGCCGAGCTCGCTGTAAACGCGGATATGTCCACCGGACTGCTTTACGAAGCCGTACACCATCGACAGGCCAAGACCGGTTCCGAGCCCCTCGGACTTGGTTGTGAAAAAAGGCTCGAACACCTTCTCGACCGTCGCCGTATCCATGCCGTGCCCGGTATCGGTGACGGTCAGCATCACGTATTCGCCCGCCACCAGATCACCCTGGTGACGCACGTAATCCTGATCGAGGCTGGCATTGCTTGCCTCGATGGTCAGACGACCGTGGCCGTCCATCGCGTCACGTCCGTTGATGGCGAGATTGAGCAGCGCGTTTTCGACGTTGCCCGGATCGACCAGGGTGTTCCACAGACCGCTGGCGATAACCGTTTCGACCTTGACCGCCTCACCCAAGGCACGCGTCAGCAGATCATCCATGTCGCGAATGAGTCGCCCCAGATTCAGCACTTTCGGCGCAAGTGGCTGACGCCGGCCAAAGGCAAGTAATTGCGAAGCCAGCCTGGACCCACGACTGACACCAGCCATGGCATGGCCAATCCGTTGCTGGATCAAAGCATTGCCATTCACCTCATCGGCCAGCAGCTGCAGATTGCCGCTGATCACCTGCAGCAGGTTATTGAAGTCATGCGCGATGCCGCCGCTGAGATTGCCGATCGACTCCATCTTCTGGCTTTGCCTGAGCGCATTGGTGGCCTCGAGCAGCTCCTCACTGCGCTGCGCCACTCGTTCCTCAAGCGTATTGGTCAGCTGGACCAGGGCTGCTTCGGCAGTCTTCTGATCGTGGATATCCATGTTGTTGCCGATCCAGCGCTGGACGACCCCGGCCGCATCACGCATCGGCACGGCATGCACGATATGCCAGCGATAGACGCCGTCGAAACGTCGCAGGCGGTACTCGGCCTGGTATTCGTGCCGGGTCCGCACGGCCTTGGCCCAGATTGCGGCCACGGCATCGACGTCGTCCGGATGCACCAGCGACATCCACGCATCATTATCGAGTGAACCTTCCGCCACACCCGCGTAGCTATAGACACGATCATTGAACCAGTCGCTCATGCCGTCAGGGCTGGCAGTCCATACATGGCAGGGCATGACCTGGGCCAGGTTGCGGAAGCGCTCCTCGCTCTCGCGGGTACTGAGCTCAATGACCTTGCGCGCGGTGATGTCCACGAACATCACGGCAATGCGATCGCCACTGGAAGGACGAACGCGCGCCTCGAACCAGCGGTTATTCAGCGCCGGAACCTGTGTCTCGAATTGAATCGACTCGCCCGTTTCCAGGGCCTTGGCGCACAACAGCACCAGACCATCGTCGATGCTCAGAAGTACTTCGCGTACTCGACGCCCCAGGATCTGCTTGAGGTTAAGGCCGGTGCGCCGTTCGAATGCCGGATTTGCTTCCACGATGCTGAAATCGATCAGCACACCCTTGGCGTCACGAACCGCCTCGCCGACGAAAAAATCTTCCTGCATGTGCTCGAACAGTGCACGCCAGCGGGTCTGGTTGACGGTTACCTCCTGCTCGATCCGCTTGCGCTCGGTAATGTCGAAAACCACACCGACGAATCGGCCTGCCCTGCCGTCATCCATGCTGATGACTTCACCGCGGCGCGCAAGCCAGCGTGCTTCGCCCGGTTTTGCATCGAGCAGGCGATATTCCGCGTATTCCAGTGGATTGCCATCGCTGTCCCGGGCCATGCCGGTGTGTCTGATGTCCTCTGGATGCAGCTTGCGAAGCAGCATCTCGTTGGTGACTTCCACACCCGGTGCCAACCCCCAGATACGGCGATATTCCTCCGAGACCACCAGCCGCCCATCCTCCGGAAACCACTCGAAACTGCCCACGCCACCAGCCTGCTGGGCAATACGCAGCCGTTCGGCCATTTCCATCCTGGCGGTGGTGTTCTGCAGCACGGCCAGCACCCCGCGGGGCACGCCATGTTCATCCACTACCGGGCTGTAGCTGCAACTGATCCAGAAGTCTTCGATGATGCCGCCGTGTCTGCACAACTGCATATACCGGTCGCGATATTCCATCGTCTCGCCAGCCAGCACCACCTCAAGCACCTGTGCCTTGAGTTCAGCCAGCTCCGGCCATGCCTCGATCACCGGTTTGCCGAGGATGGATGGATGCCGATCTCCCGACAGATCCGCGTAGGCTTCGTTGTAAATCATCACGCCTTCGACGCCCCAATGCAGGGCCATCGGCTGCTGTGATCTGAGCAGTGTTGCGGTGAGCACCCGCAATTCCGCCGGCCATTGCACAATGGATCCGAGCGGCGTCGCGCTCCAGTTGTGTGAGCGGATCAGCTCGCCCATGGCACCACCACCTTCGAGAAAGGCCATCGGGTCGGGCGTGTTCGGTGCACTCATTGCGGGCAGACCTGAGCTTCAATATTGAGCGAATATGCCCCAGCATATTCATTTACGGTTAATCAAGCCAATCACCATTACTCACCGCGCCAATACCTCAGGGGATGCCGTTGTCAGCATCTGGATACAACCATGCCGCCATGACTTATCGCGGCCGCTTCGCCCCGTCGCCTACCGGCCAACTGCACTTCGGTTCATTGGTGGCCGCCGTCGGCAGCTGGTTGTGCGCGCGGCATGCGGGCGGGCAGTGGCTGCTGCGCATGGAAGACATCGACCCGCCGCGTGAGGTCGCTGGGTCGGCGGCCGGCATTCTGGCTGCACTGCCTGCATTCGGATTGATCGCCGATGCGCCGGTACTTTTCCAGTCACAGCGGCAAGCCGCGTATGACGCTGCATTCGAGCAACTGCGTGCCACCGATCAGGTGTTTGCCTGCTGGTGCAGTCGCAATGATCTGGCCAGCGCAGCGGGCATGCATCGCGATGGTCATTGCATTGCGCCAGCCGATCCGACGCGCGAGCCGGCATGGCGGTTGCGTACGCCGGATCAGGAGATTCGCTTCGACGATGCCCTGCAGGGTGCGCAGCGACAGAATCTGCATGAGCACGTCGGCGACTTCGTGATCCGCCGGGTCGAGGGGCTGTATTCGTATCAGCTGGCCTGTGTGGTCGACGATGCCAGCCAAGGGATTACCGAGGTGGTTCGCGGTTACGACCTGCTCGAATCCACGGCCAGGCAAATCTGTCTGCAAGGTTGTCTTGGCCTGCCGACGCCGACTTATCGACACCTGCCATTGGCACTGGATGAGCAGGGCCAGAAATTGTCCAAGTCCAGCCAGGCTTTGCCGGTGGATCCTGATGACCCGTTGCCTGCGTTGCGACAGGCGCTTGCGTTCCTCGGACAGACGATGGCACCGCATGCCTTCAGTGCGGAGGCCTTGCTGAGTGCTGCGCTCGCCGAATTCAATCCCGCACATTTGCCGCATTGCAGCGGTATCTCTGTCGCCTGAACCGCTATAAATAGAGCGAACTGACAGGCGCTGTCACAGACAACCGATACGCTTGCACGGATCGTCCACATACCGGCATCAATTGAAGGAGCTTCAACATGACTCAGCGCACGGCATTGGTTACTGGCGGCACCGGCGGCATCGGCAGTGCGATCATTCGCTACCTGGCAAACCAGGGGCACCGAGTCGCCACCAATTACCGTGATCAGGCCAAGGCCGATGCATGGCGTGAAAAGATGGCCAGCGAAGGCATCGAAGTGTGCATGGTGCAGGGCGACGTTTCCGACCCGGCATCGTGCGAGGCCATGGTCAAGGCAATCGAGGAAAAGTGCGGACCGATTGAAATCCTGGTCAACAATGCCGGTATCACTCGCGACACCACCTTCCACAAGATGGGCTATGAGCAGTGGACGGACGTGATCAACACCAACCTCAACTCCTGCTTCAACGTCACCCGCGCGGTGATTGAGGGCATGCGTTCACGCAAGTGGGGCCGCGTGGTGCAGATCGCGTCGATCAACGGCCAGAAAGGTCAGTACGGCCAGGCCAATTACGCCGCTGCCAAAGCGGGCATGCACGGTTTCACCATCTCGCTGGCACAGGAGAACGCGAAGTTCGGCATCACCGTCAACACCGTTTCACCCGGTTACGTGGCCACCGACATGGTGATGGCCGTGCCCGAGGAAGTGCGCCAGAAGATCGAGGCCCAGATCCCGGTCGGCCGCCTCGGCAAGCCCGAGGAAATCGCCCATGCCGTCGCCTTCCTCACCGGCGAGGAAACCTGCTGGGTGACCGGCGCCAACCTCTCCATCAATGGCGGGCAATACATGGGTTGGTGATGGAGCAGGAAAGAAATCAGGAATGAGTGTGGATGAGTGAGCGTAGAGAGAATCTCGCTCTCTCGTTTCTCACTCCTCCACACTCACTTCTCGCTTCTCGAGCATCTTCTCCAGCACCTTTCCCACCGCGGCGAACGCAAATGCACCGGTCACATGCGTCGCCGCCCCGAGGCCGCCGCCGCAGGCAAGATTCAGTGCATCACCACCTGGTGGGCGGGTACCGCAGACCGTGCCATCCGGTTGCGGATACTGCACGTTCTGCAACGAATAGACGGCTGAAACGCCGAAGTAGCGATCCGGATTGCGCGGAAAGTTGAAGTCGGTGCGGAGCTTCTTGCGGATCAGGCTGAACATCGCATCGTGCTCGGTACGTGACAAATCGCGCACGCGAATCTGGGTCGGGTCGGTGCGGCCACCGGCCGAACCCACGCTGACAATCGGCAACTTGCGCCGACGGCACCAGGCGATGGTTTCAAGTTTGACGCGGAAGGCATCGCAGGCATCGAGTACCACGTCATAGCCGCGATCAAGCAGCTCATCCAGCGTGGACGGGGTGAGGAAACGCTCGATCGCCTCCAGCCGCAAGCGCGGATTGATCGCATGCAGCCGCGTCGCCATGACCCCGACCTTGGGCTTGCCGTACTCGCCTTCCAGCGCGTGCATCTGGCGATTGGTGTTGGATACACACACATCGTCCGCATCGATCAGGGTGAGCCGCCCCACGCCGCTGCGCGCCAGCGCCTCGGCAGCCCACGAACCGACGCCGCCGACACCGATCACGCACACATGCGCGCCAGCGAATTTCGCCAGGCTGCCGCTGCCGTAAAGGCGCTCGACACCGGCAAAGCGTTCGGTCTGGAGATCAGTATCGGTCATGTGGCTGGATTGTCCTGATGCGCGGGCCGGCGGGCCTGTCTGATGATCGTCAATCGGGTATTTTACCGCGCGCTTGAATAACGTGCGTGGGTGCAGGTTATGCTTGGCGCCACTCTGGCAACCACGGAATCAACCCGATGCGTACTGTTCTCTGGATTCTGCTCGGACTGGTCATCGGCATCATCGGCACCGCCAACGTGATGAATGTTCTGGCCGAACGCCACCCGATGCCCGCCGCCACCATGCATACGATGGGTTATCACATGGGCGCGTTGAGCGGCGCATTGAAGGCCAAGAAGTGCGAGGCGGCTAGCATCCAGCATCACCTGCAGCGCATGCAGTCCACCGCCACCGACATCGTGCCGGTGTTCGGAATCGAGGAAAAGCCTTTTACCGATGCCGCAAGCAAGCTGCAGACGAACTTGCAGGAAGCGCTACAGGCAGCCCCAGCCGACTGCGCCGCGCTGGCGGTGGTGATCAAGCCGATCGGTGGCGACTGCAAGAGCTGCCACGACAAGTACCGCTGATGCCATCGCAGCAGGCGATCTAGAAAGTGACCTTGCCGCGCAACATCTGCCCGTACATCACCCAATCCCCGAGCAGGCTGTACAGCGGATGCTTGAAGGTGGCGGGCCGGTTTTTCTCGAACACGTAATGCCCGATCCAGGCACAGCCATAACCGGCCACCGGCATCAGCCACAGCCAGTTGCCGTTGCCTGACAGCAGCGCCAACAGCAGAGCCACGATCACCAGGCTGCTGCCGATGAAATGCAGTCGACGGCATTGACGATTGCTGTGTTCGCGCAGATAGAACGGGTAGAACCGACTGAAGCTGGAAAACTCGGACATCGTGCCACTCCGCAAGGGATGCACTGATTCTGCCACGTGCAGCGACCAGTACTCTCAATCAGGCAGCGGGATGAACTCCTTGTCGTCACCCGGCACCTTGCCAAAGCGACCTTCGCGCCAGTCGGCCTTCGCTTGCTCGATCCGCTCACGTGAGCTGGCCACGAAGTTCCACCACAGATGACGTTCGCCATCCAGCGGCGCGCCACCGAAGAGGATCAGTCGGGCATCTGTGCTTGCCCGCAGCGGCGGCGCCGATGAGCCAGCCTGCACTGCCATCTGCGTTTGACCAATCGCAAGATCACTCCAATCAACCGCACCGTCAACGACAAACACACCGCGTTCGTCGTGTTCCGCAGGCCATGCCAACTCGACACCCGCGGCCAGCGTCACCTCAAGCAGGAACATCGGTGCGAACACCTTGACCGGCGAACTCTCACCGTAGGCATCGCCAGCAATCAGCACTGCCTCGACCCCGGGTCGTCGGATTCGCGGCAAGGCGTCACGCTCGTGATGGTGAAACTCCGCCGCCACTTCCGCATCGGCTTGCGGTAGCGCCACCCATATCTGCACGCCATGCAGGACTTGCCCATCGCGCCGCTCATCCGGCGGCGTACGTTCCGAATGAGTGATGCCACGGCCTGCCGTCATCCAGTTCACTTCGCCGGGTCGGATATCGGCCAGGCTACCGAGGCTATCGCGATGGCGGATCGCGCCTTGGAACAGCCAGGTGATCGTGGCCAATCCAATGTGCGGATGCGGTCGAACATCCATGCCCTTGCCCGCAGCAAACGTTGCCGGCCCCATATGATCGAAGAACACCAGCGGCCCGACATGGCGCGCCTGCAACACCGGCAGCAGGCGGCGCACCGTAAATCCATCGCCGAGCTCATGGAGTTTGCCGTCGATCAGCGTTGGAGTGTCATTCATGGTGTGCTCCCGGTTACCAGCCGCGTTGATAAGGTGCCGGCGCCTCGATCGTGGCGCCAAGTTGTTGTGCTGCCCGACGCGGAAAGTACGGATCGCGCAGGCTTTCACGTGCCATCAATACGACGTCGGCCTCGTCATTGGCAACAATCGCCGCCGCCTGTTCGGGCTCGGTGATCAGGCCGACGGCACCGGTGGCGATTTCGGCTTCGTGCCGGATCTGCGCCGCAAAGGGCACTTGATAACCGGGACGCAGCGGAATCTTTACGTGCGGCACCAAGCCGCCGCTGGAAACGTCGATCAAATCCACGCCGAGCAGCTTTGCATCGCGCGCCAACTGCACGCTCTGCGCCACATCCCAACCGCCATCGACCCAGTCGGTGGCCGACACACGCAGCCACAATGGCAAGTGGGATGGCCATACCTCGCGCACCGCCGAGATCACCTCCCGCACAAGTCGACTGCGATTCTCGAAACTGCCGCCGTAGTGATCGCTGCGCTGGTTGCTAAGCGGGGACAAGAACTGGTGCAGCAAGTAACCGTGTGCCGCATGCAATTCGATCAACTCGAAACCGGCATCCAGCGATCGCTGCGCGGCTGCACGAAAATCGGCGATCACGTTCTGGATACCTGTTTCATCGAGCATCTTCGGGGTATGCCAATCGGTATCGAACGGCAGCGCCGACGGCGCCTCGGTGAGCCAGTCGCCCTGACCTGTCGGCAGCGGACCACCGCCGTCCCATGGTCGTTGCGAGCTGGCCTTGCGCCCAGCATGCGCAAGTTGCACGCCGGCAATCGCCCCCTGCGAAGTAATGAAACGGGCAATCGGTTGCCAGGCATCACGCTGGGCGTCATTCCAAAGTCCGGTATCACCGGGCGAAATACGTCCTTGCGGTGACACCGCCGTCGCCTCGGCGATGACCACTCCCGCGCCACCGACGGCACGGCTGCCGAGATGAACCAGATGCCAGTCGTCGGGCATCCCGTCGACCGCCGAGTACTGACACATCGGCGCCACCGCCAGACGATTGCGCAAGCTGAGGCCGCGCTGCGGCAGGGGATCGAACAAATCCATCGGTGATTCCTGTGAAGTGATCCCTACAGATGCAGGTCGACTCACGCTACATCAAGCTTTGTGATTCATGGGTATTACCGCGATGGTCTAGCTGATGAGTGCCGGACTTCAGCTACTGGCGACGTTCTCGCTGAACGTAGCTTGCGCAAGCAAGCGAAGTCGAAACGCTGCAGCATCGGTGTCCTTCGACTTCGGCGCTACGCGCCTACGCTCAGAGCCTGTCCCGGACTAGATCCGGGAACGAACGGTGTGGGGTAGCTGAAATTCGACGCCAGTGAAGACAGGCCATGGCGTGTAAATAATCAGCCCCCCGTTCGTCCTGAGCGTAGCGCAGCGAAGTCGAAGGGCCTCGATCACGACGGTATTGTGCAATGCCCGCGGATCAATTAGTGCGTTGTCATCCATTCCACGATGCGGTTCGCGACAGCTGCAGGTGCCTTCATCCATTCGAAGTGCCCCGCAGGCAAGCCATCCATATCTTCCGGTGCGATGACCTGGATCGTGCGACTGGCATCCGGCATCTTGCCGAGCAGCCAGTCCAATGAAGTCTGTGGCCCGAGCCAGTCATCACGTAGGCGCAGCGCCAACACAGGCAGCCGGGTTGCTGCCATGGACTGCTCAAGATCCACTTCCAGGCCCTTTGCGGCGTAGCGGCCAGTGTGACCACTACGCGCCCAGTCGGCAATCACCCCGCGGGCTTCGTTGCCACCGAAGCCGATGCGTCGCCCGGGCAGATAGCCCACCATCCCGGCCAGCCACGGCGCGAGGGTGAATGCGCCATGCAACAAGCTGCCGTAGCGATAGCCACGCCAGTAAGGCGCCCCGCTGGCTACCATCAGCAAGCCTGCAACCTCTGTGCGGTGCAAACTTGAAAACATGGCCGCAAACTGACCACCCAGACTGTGCCCGCCCAGCCAGCAGCGTGCCTGCGGCCATTGTCGACGCCATGCCAACCAGCCTGCCTCCAGATCATCCAGCAACTCGCGATAGCCCCAATCATCGTGGCGACCAGCGCGGTGGTTGCTTGATCCGATGCCGCGCCATTCATGCAGCACGACTGCAATGCCCTGCTCCGCCAACGACTCGGCCAGCGGCAGATAATGTCGCGCCGGCACACCCATCGCCGGCAGCCAGTACACCACTTGGGTAGACGGCGCGGCCGGCTGCACGCAAAGCAGTTCAAAATACGAATTCGTATCCGCCTGCACTGGAATCACGGTTTGCCGGAGTGGGCTGGGCGATCCGGTTGTCTCGTTATTCATTACGTGCATGTACTCGTGATTATCCAGTGCCACTCCAAAACAAAAGAGGCCGGCTTGCGCCGGCCTCATTCCGATTCTGTCAGTGCGATCAAGCTGCGGTGACGTCTTCGGCCTGCAGACCCTTCTGGCCATCAACAACCTTGAAGGAAACCTTCTGGCCTTCCTGCAGACTCTTGAAACCCGTGCCAGTGATGGCGCGGAAATGCACGAACACGTCAGGGCCACTCTCGCGGCTGATAAAGCCGAAACCCTTGGCGTCGTTAAACCACTTTACTGTACCTACTTCACGATCCGACATGTCTCACTCCGATCCAATCCATAACGCTGAACAAACCGACCTCGACGGGTCGACGAGATACTGAGCATGCAGGGTCGGGTGTAACAAAACGGATTCCGGAAAACCCGTATCGTCGGTCACGCACGTGGCCAAGCAGACACAGTGACCCAAGCATAACGGATTTTTTGCAGAATGTGATTTGTCAAGGGGGCGTGAAATTGACTATTCGCGCCAGGAAATCCCAAGCATCAATGTGAGGGTTTTCCTACACCATGTTGCGATGATCAGGCTGGAGTTACTTCGTCGGCTCGCAGGCAATTCTCGCCTTGCACCACCTGGAACGAAACCTGCCGGCCTTGCTGCAGACTCTTGAAACCCGGGCCGGTAATCGACGGAAACGCACCCATGCATCGGGGCTGGCATCGCGGCAATAAAACCGAAGCTTTTGGCATCGTTGAACCATTTCACGGCACCCGGCCGGCGATCCGACGTGTAAACCATTCCACGGATTTGAATACAGTCGACTCGCGCCATAAGCACAGACCAACTCACCGGCATGCAAGCAACACCCCTTGACCAAACGACACTATGGATCCTGGATCGGCTAGATCGGGCCAATCAAAACCAGCTGACCCCGGTAAACACAGCGTGCAAATGATCGCGACAGAGTCGGCTCGCCGAGATATACCCGAACCGAGTCGATAGCCGCCCCCAAATGGGTCGTCAGCGATCAATTTCAGGTTTTCTTTATCTCGACTCCTGTCTAGTGGACGGCACTGTTGTACGGTTACCCCTGTGCAGAAATTCAGGACAACCGACCGTATCCACCACAAAAGGAAAGTCGATCATGCCTTACCTGTCCCGCCTGGCCACCGCCCTCGTTGTCACCGGCTTGTTGCTTGCAGGCTGCGCCGACAAGCCTGCCACGCGCACAAGCAGCAGCGCATCACCGACCAGTAGTGCACACCCAAGCAGCAGTACTCCCAGCTCAACCAGTACAACGCAAAACAAAAACAGGCAGGACGACGCGGCATCAGCCGCCGCCGCTCAGGTGGTCCGTGAGGACGATGCAGAAACCACCGGTATTGCCGCCTGCGACGACTATCTGTCCAGTTACATCGCCTGCCACAAGGCCGCCAACATTTTCGCACCGGGGCAGTTGCCTGAACGATACGAAGCCATGCGCAACAGCCTGCTGCGTGACTCGAGAAACCCGGAGATCCGTCCACAACTGGCCGCACGCTGCAACTCACTGGCAACGCAGTTGCGCCAGGCCTTGCACGGCAAACCCTGCGCTTCGGCGGCCACTCAGCCCTGAGAGGTGGTGAACAATCCGACTGCCATAGCGAGAGTGTCGTCTGGCGGTCGCAGTATGCAGGCGGCCTTCACAAGCTCCGAGTTGCCCATTGCGCTCGCAAGAGCCTGGCCAAGGACGGCGGCTGCGTTTGTCGCAAGCTGACCTGCGGCGTGCCATGCCAGCGTGCTGTCGCAGCTATCGCCGCAGCCAGCTCTTCGACCATCCGCGACTCGGGTTGTATGCCTGGTTGTAGATACAATGCCTTGATCTCGAACACGCCAACCGCACGATGGGCCTTGGCATCAAGCCGACCAATCAACTGGCCGCGATGCAGGATCGGCAACACGAAATAACCGTAGCGACGTTTTGTCGCCGGGGTGTAGCACTCCAGCGAATAGTCGAAATCAAACATCGCCAAGGCACGCTGCCGATCCCATACCAACGGATCAAACGGGGACAACAAAGTGGTGTGGGTAGCACGCAAGCGGCCAGCCGCCGCCTTGGCCAGCAGCTCGGCATGGTCGCGATGCACATAGGCCGGTGATTCCCAATCTTGCACCGCCACCTGCAGCAGATCGCCACAGGCAAGCAGCGGCTGCAGCTCGGCTACGGTCACCGCAGGCTTGAGTCGGAAATAGTCCGCGATCCAGCCTGCCTGAGTCACACCCAACGCACGCACGCTGTCGAGTATGAAACGACGACGCAGTTCCGCGACCGATAGCTCAGCCACGGCTTCATCCAATGGTGGGTCAAGTCTGGCCAGCACATTGCCGCTCAAGTCATACACGCGCTGAAAATTCTCACGCCGGGTCACCATCAGCTCGCCGAGTGCGAACCAGGCTTCCAGCCAGCGCTTTTCGGGTTTCCATTCCCACCAACCGGATTTGTTTTCCGTGCCAGCCTGACGCGCGAAATCGGCCGCTCGCACCGGTCCGGAATCGGCAATCCCGGCCAGCAACGCCTCCATCTCGGTTCGCTGTTCGCGATGCACGCGAGCAGCACTACGATGGGCCCAGTGATGCAAGCGCTGCTCGCGAGCATGCCGATGCAAGGCCACATCCGCAGCACCAACAAAGCTCGCCTCATGCGCCCAGCACTCGGCCAACCGGCCCTGCGCCAGCGCTTCATCCAGCCATGCCGGCGGATAATCACCAAGACGCGAATGCAGTACCAGGTAGGGGCTACGCGCAACGACGTGAATCGTGTCGATCTGCAACATGCGCATGCGTTGCACGACAGCGATCAGATCGGCACGTCGTGGCTTGCGACGCATCGGCTGCAACAAATCCTGCGCCGCCAGCTGCAGCGCCCGCGCCTGGCTCAACTTCAATGCTGAAGCCAGGCTCAACGGAGCAGATCCTTCACACATTCATGACTCAGCCAGTGCAGTGACATAAACAATCTCCTTGATAGCGTAACGGAATGCTGTCACGTGCAGGCAGCTGTAGCCATCATGCCGATTACCGGCGTTGAAGAAAGCATTCCACAGCCCAAGCATTCCACAGCCATGGAGTAATGCCATGAAATCATCCACACCTCTGTTATCCATTTTCGCCGGCGCTGCTTTGCTTTGCGCGGGTAATCTGATGGCTCAACAAACACCGCAGACATCGGCCGATCCGGGTGACACGCAAAGCGTGACCAGGCAAACAGCCGAGGGCGAACTCACGGTCAACAGTGCGCCTGCGCCAGCGCCACATATAGGGCCTGCGCCCGCATTTGAACAGCTCGCAGGCAGCACTGGATCAATCAATGCCGACCAAGCCAAAGCCTATCCTCCGCTGGCCAACGATTTCCTGCACGCTGACGGCAACGAGGACAACAAGATCAGCAAGACCGAATATGAGCATTGGGTAAAACAACCGAAGCAATGATAAAGCTCCCGAAGTAATTGCGAACTTGAAGGCCGACCCTTGCCAGCACAGGCAGAGTCGGCCTTTTCTTCACATCCGAGCCAGTAGCATACGCAGGACTTGTGCGATGGGTTTTCTTGCCCAATATTCTCCGCGCCAATTCTCTGGAACTCTTGATGAAATCACCCGTCGTTGCCTTGCCTCTGACGCTGCTTGCGAGCCTTGCTACTCCAGCCTACGCACAGAACCCGAATCCGCTGGACATCCGCGCATGCACTGCCATCGAGACCGACTCGCAGCGGCTGGCATGCTACGACCAGGCTACTGGCCGGGTAAATCTTCCTGTTGCCCAAAAACGCGTGGACGAAACAACGGCTACGCCGGCCATTTTTCCTGACGATAAAAAGGGAGAGATACCCAAGACCGTAGCTGCCGCGGAGCACAACAACGAAGTGTCCGCCCCACTCTCCCTGCTCGACAGCCGCTGGGAGCTTTCTCCGGAAAGCAAGCTGGGTACGTTCAATTTGCGCGGCTATAAACCGACCTTCGTGCTGCCGTTCTTTGCCACCAGCAACCAGAACAACACACCATCCAGCCCGAATCCAAACAATACAGTGGCTATACCGCAGAACCTGGACAACATCGAGGCCAAGTTCCAGCTAAGCCTCAAGACCAAGCTGTGGCAGGGTGTTTTTGGCGATACCGGCGATCTGTGGGTTGGTTATACCCAGTCCTCGCGCTGGCAGGTCTACAACAAGGAAGAATCACGACCATTCCGCGAGACCAATTACGAACCCGAGGCGATGTTGGTGTTCAACACCAATTACGAAGTGCTCGGCTGGGATGGTCGACTGCTGGGGATCGGCGTTACGCATCAGTCCAACGGACGCTCGGACCCACTGTCACGCAGCTGGAACCGGGTCGTTGCCGACATCGGGTTTGAGCGCGACAACTGGACCGTGATGCTTCGACCATGGTGGCGGATTCCGGAATCGGCCAGCTACGACAACAACCCTGACATCAGCGATTACATGGGCCGTGGCGACATGCAGATCGTGCATGAATGGAATGGCCAGGAATTCGGCCTGATGTTGCGCCATTCGCTGCGAGGTGGCGATCGAAGCCATGGTGCGGCACAGTTCACCTGGAGCTTCCCGGTTGGTGGCAACGTGCGTGGCTACCTGGAAGTGTTCAAAGGCTACGGAGAAAGCCTGATCGACTACAACCACAATGCCACTTACGTCGGCCTTGGCATCTCGCTGCTCGACTGGTATTGAGACCCACAAAAAAAGCCCGGCGACTTGAGTCGCCGGGCTTTTTTGTGGCTGACGGCAGCGCCGTCTGGTCGATCAGTGCTGGTGACCACCTTCACCGTGCACATGGCCATGAGACAACTCGTCTTCGTTGGCTGCACGCACGTCGGTAACTTCGATGGCGAAGTTCAGGGTCTTGCCGGCCAGCGGGTGATTGCCGTCGATGAAAACGGTGTCGCCCTCGACCTTGCTGACGGTGACGTTGATGTCGCCCTGCGGGCCACGACCCTGGAACTGCATGCCGGCCTCGATCTTCTCGACGCCCTGGAATGCCGAACGCGGCACTTCCTGCATCAGCTCGTCATGGCGCACGCCATAGCCTTCTTCCGGTGCCACGGCGGCGGCGAACTTGTCACCCACGGCGCGACCTTCCATCTGCTTTTCCAGACCCGGCACAATCTGGCCCGAGCCGTGCAGGTAGGTCAGCGGCTCACGGCCTTCGGAGCTGTCGATGACCTGACCCTGGTCGTCGGTCAGCGTGTAATGGAAGGCGGCTACGGTGTTCTGGGCAATCTGCATAAGTGTCTCGCTAATAGGTTCAAATCCGTCGGCCAGATGCCAACACGACCCGTAAGCTTAACAGATCGGCGAAATCGGCCCCTGCAAACCCCGCCGGATTTAGCCATACTGTGCCCATGAGTCCGCTGCCAAGCCCACTCCTCCGCCTCACCCTGTGTCTGTTGGGCAGCACTTGGCTGGTGATGGCTCACGCCGCTTCCGCACCCAAAAGACAGGCTGCGCCACCGCCAGGCGCCACCACACCCGCTGCGCTCACCGCGCAAATTGATGCACATATCGGCCAACCACGCTTTGACAGCAGCAGTTGGGGTGTTGCCGTCATCTCGCTGGACAACGGTCATACCCTCTATCAGCACCAAGCCAACCACCTGTTGCAGCCCGCATCGACCACCAAGCTGTTTACCGCCGGCCTGAGCCTGGCGTCGCTGGGGACGAGCTATCGGATGCCGACCCGACTGTTGTTCAACGGCAGTCAGCGCAGCGGTCTGCTCACCGGTCAATTGATTCTCTACGGTATGGGCGACCCTACCTTGGGTACCGGCAGCAGTTCAGATTGGGCCGAACAACTGGCGAGCCAACTCGCAGCCCAGGGAGTTCGCTCCATCCAGGGTGACCTGATCGCTGATGATGGCTATTTCGCCGGCCCCGCTTACGGCAGCGGCTGGGAGGCCGGTGATTTGCAAAGCTGGTTTGCGGTGCCGTCGTCGGCACTCAGCGTCGACGAAAATATCGTCAAGATCGAAATCAGCCCGGGTTCGGCTGTCGGCCGCCCAGCCAAACTGGAATTCACGCCAGGCGACGCAGCACCAAATCTGGATGGACAGATCACCACATCGGCCCGCGGCAGCCGCAACGACATCAATCTCTACCGCGCCCCAGGCACCGAAACCCTGCATATATTTGGCAGCTATCCGCACGGTGACTCGCCGCGTGACTACAAGCTGGCGATTACTGACCCGGCCCTGCTGGCCGGCAAACGCCTGCGCCAGGCGCTGTCGCAGAAAGGTATCCATGTCAGCGGCAGGCTGCGGGTTATGCACTGGCCCCAGGACGACAGCAATTTGCTGGCCCGCGCCGTCACGCTTGCGGAGGTGCAATCGCCACCCGTGCAGGAGATCGTGCAACGTGGCCTGAAACGCTCGCAAAACCTGTATTTGCAGAACCTTCTGCTGAGTGTCGGCGCAACCCAGTCGCTGACTGGCAGCGGCTTTCGCAGCACCGAAAGCCGCGCCATCGGCGCGATGCATCGCTGGCTGGTGCAGATCGGCATTCCGCCATCGAGCTGCCAGATCGGTGAGGGCACCGGACTGTCGCGACGCGATCTGATCACCCCCGACGCGATGGTGCGTTTGCTCAGCTACCTTTCCACCCAGCCTTATGCAGGCACTGTATATGAGGCCCTGCCGATCGCGGGCGTGGATGGCACGCTGTATGGCCGCATGCGTCACACGGCGGCTGAAAACAATGTACACGCCAAGACCGGCAGCATGAGTTTCGTGCATGCGCTGGCTGGCTACGTGACCACCGCCACGGGCGAGCATCTGGCCTTTGCCATCATGCTCAACAACTACGAGCGTGCGCCGAATGCACCGAGTGCCAGCACTGACCTGGATGCGATCGCCGTGCTGCTGGCCAATTATCGCGGCGTACACTGAGGCACCGGCGGCTCAGCCGGCAAGGCGCTTGTCCAGATCCTTGCCGACCTTTTCCGGCGTATCGGTAGACGCGTAGCGCTTCACCACCTGACCCTCGGCATCAACCAGGAACTTGGTGAAGTTCCACTTGATTGATTCGCTGCCGAGAATTCCCTTGCCTTCACTTTTCAGCCATTGATAAAGCGGATCGGCATGTTCGCCGTTCACCTGAAGCTTGGCGAACATCGGGAAAGTCACGTCGTACTGCGTGCTGCAGAAATCCTTGATCTCAGCCTCGCTGCCCGGCTCCTGGTGACCGAACTGATCGCACGGGAACCCCATCACCACCAGACCATTGTCGCGCTGATCCTGCCACAGGGTTTCCAGCCCGCGGTACTGCGGCGTGAAGCCACATTTGGAGGCCACGTTGACGATCAATAGCGTCTTGCCCCGCCACTCATCCAGCGAGCGCGGCTTGCCATCGATATCGTTCACGGTGAAATCGTAGACGCTGCCCATGCTGATGCTCCGACTGAAGGGTCAATCAGACAGACTACGCCATCTGAACCGCCTTTGCGCACGGATCTGTGCCCGAGCGCATATCCATATGCAATAGCAGACTTTGGCAGCAATCGTTTGGATGGCTATCTTCAATCTCCATCCATCATTATCTGGCCAGCATCTTGCTCCATGTGATCGTCGCCTTGATTTCGCTGTTGCTGCTTGCCGGACTATTCGGTAGCGACGAGAGTGCCGACGAGAGTGCACAGGTGAAGCGACCCGTTGACGCAGAAGTCATCCGTCACCGGCTCGATATCGAAGAGCTGTTGTAAGCGCTACGACCAGCCCGCCCGCACTCGCCGATCAGCCTTGGCTCGCAGGAATCTCGAACACTTGCCGCAGATAGGTTACGTAGGCCGCGTCATCACACATGTTCTTGCCCGGTGAGTCACTCAACTTCGCCACTGGCTGACCGTTGCAGCGAATCATCTTGATCACGATATTCAGTGCCATCGGCCCCACGTCATTGGTGAGATTGGTGCCCACGCCAAAGGCAAGCAGACAGCGCCCATCGAAGTGCTGGTACAGGCGCATCACCTTGGGAATGTCCAGCCCATCGCTGAACACCAATACCTTGCTGCGCGGATCGACCCGGTTCTTGCGGTAGTGCGCCAGTACCTTGTCCCCCCACTCGAACGGATCACCCGAGTCGTGTCGGGTGCCGTCAAACAGCTTGCAGAAATACATGTCGAAGTCGCGCAGGAACGCCTCGAGTCCGTACACGTCGGACAGGGCGATACCGAGGTCACCGCGATACTCCTTGGCCCAGGCTTCCAGCGCCGCCACTTGCGAATCACGCAGACGCGGGCCCAGCGCCTGATGTGCCTGCAGGTATTCATGCGCCAATGTACCAAGCGGCGTGAGGCCTAACTTGCGTGCCAGCCATACGTTGCTGGTGCCGGCCAGTTGCGCTCCCAGCCCATCGCGCAGCGTGGTCACCACCTCCTCCTGCCAGACCCGCGAATAACGTCGACGCGTACCGTAATCAGCGATGCGACAACCTTCGTAACCTTGCGTATCACGCAACAAGGCGATCTTCTCGCGCAGGCGTGTACGTCCCTCGCTGAGATCGAAAGCTGAACTTCTCCGGCGGAAGTACACCTCATTGATGATCGCCAGCAGTGGCACTTCGAACAGGATGGTATGCAGCCACGGTCCGCAGATGCTGATCTCGATCTCGCCGTTGCCTGCTGGCGACGGCGCAATCTCCACATACTTGGTATTGAGCTGGAACAACGCCAGGAAGTCGACGAAGTCACTCTTGATGAAACGCCAGCTGCGCAAATAGTCGAGTTCATCTTCACTGAAGCGCAGCGCGCACAACGCATCCAGCTCGGCTTTGATTTCGTCGATGCAAGGCACCAGATCAATGCCCGGATTGCGACACTTGAAGCGGTACTCGACCTGGGCAGCGGGATACTGATGCAGCACCACCTGCATCATCGAAAACTTGTAGAGGTCGGTATCGAGCAGCGATTCAATGATCATCAATAGCCCAGCCGGGAAAGAAGGAAGTCACGCCACGCATTATCCATGTCGGCGACGGGAATCCACCCATGACAACTGGACCCACGCCCGGGAATAAAAAAACCTCATCAGTCAGGGGAGGACTGATGAGGTTTGTCAGGCGGCATCCAGGGGAGGAAATGCCAGCCCCTCAGTAACGCGATATCCTGCGTCACTTCTTGTCGCCATCTCGGCGATACGTGATGCTTAGTGTGGGTCCGGCCGTGTGAGTTCAATGTGCACTCATGGCACCATTCAGCTTATCGACAGATTGGCTGGACACTGTGCCAATCATTGCCTGGTGGCTGATGGATTCCGCACTTGCCTGAAGGTGATTTCCAATGAAATCTTCACATTGTCAGCCGTGGCTGTTGCTGTCATTTCTGTTGTTCAGCAGCGTAACCGGCGCCGCCCAGCTCACGATCGATCTCGGCCACGGCGTCAAACACTGGCAAAGCGAGATCTTGCTGACTCGCGACGACGTCCAGAGCATTGATATACCCGCCGATGTCGCTTTCAAACGTGAGATGCACTATCGGGCCATACCGCTGACCCATCTGCTGCCAGGCCTCAGCGCGGCCGACCATCTGCAATTTGTTGCCAGCGATGGCTTCGCAGCGGAGATTCCAGCTGCGCTGATCCTCAACCAGCAAGGCAGCACGGCCTGGCTGGCGGTTGAAGACCCTGCTCGCCCCTGGCCTGAATTGCCGGGCCGACACGATCACGCCGGACCTTTCTATCTGGTGTGGACCGAGCCGCAGGCTGCCAGCATTGGCTCCGAGCAATGGCCGTTTCAGATTGCCGCAATCCGCCGACTGGCAGATGTTGCCTCGCGCTTTCCAGCCATCCTGCCCGACCCGTCGCTAGCGGCCGACAGTCCGATTCGTCGTGGATTTACCGTATTCCAGCACACCTGTTTTGCCTGCCACACGCTCAATGGTGCCGGCGACGCCAAACTCGGCCCCGACCTGAACATTCCATATAACCCCACCGAATATCTGCGTGCGGATGTGCTGCGTGCCTACATCCGCAATCCACAGTCATTACGTCACTGGCCACAGGCGAAGATGCCGGGATTCAGTCGACAGGCTTTGTCCGATGCCGATCTCAATACTCTGCTCATTTACCTGCGGCACATGGCTACACGCAAGAGCAACCCCTGAAGCAGGCATTAGCTGCGATCGACGATACGGCTGATGCGTTCGCCGGTGAACTCGAACTCCGACTCACCAGCCAATTCCATCACAGCACCTGCCGTCGGCCCATCCGGGATATCAACCGCGAACACACCATGCCAGGCAAGACGCACCAGTACCGAAGCAGGCCTGAACTCCAGCCCGATAATGGCTTGGCTGCGCTCGGCAAATACTTCCTTCGCCTGCTCGGCCAATTGCCGAAATGCAGTCACTCCACTGGTCGTGTTGGTCACTTGTCCGTCGGATACGTTTTCAAACTGCACGTCGGGTGTGAGTAACGCCATCATGCCATCCACATCGAAACGGTTGTAGGCATCGATGTATTGCTGGACCAGCTTTCGCTGTTGCTGCCTGACCACAATTTTCTCCTCGCGATCTGGTTCAGTGCAAAGTGCCCGTAGATGATGAATCACTGGCACCACAGTCAGTAACTGAGTGCGCCGGAATACCCGGCTCGACATCCTGCAGCAATGTATTCAAACGCCCGCCTCGCGCCGCTTTATCTTCCTTCGCCAACTGCCGAACACTGGCATAGAAAGCCGACCAGTTCCGCTCATCACGACGAAAGAGTGCCGCAAAAGCAGGCTCCCACTGATCGTACAGGCCGAACGGCAACAGTCGTGCGTTGTTGATCGGCTGCTCAACCCAGGCGTCGTAGCGATGAGCCTCAAACCCGGCACAGTCACGCCAGTAGGCATAGCGTGTGCGGAACGCCGCAATGTCCCGCTGCTTGCCGCGCTCCATCGACGCATCATCCGAGCCGCTGGCATACAACGACTTCAACTGCTCGCGAAGCTGAAGTACCAAGCGGGTGAATTCGTCGGCCATGGCCTGGGCGTGCTCATCTGGTGCCGGATCCCCTCGTGACTGATGCCACTGACGCAGTCCTTCGTTCTGTACAAAGCTGGCAAAGGATTCATTGAACGCCGTGTCGCCTTTCGCGTAGACGAGTTGATGCGCCAATTCGTGAAAAATCGTGCCGACCAGCTCATCGTCATCCCAACGCAGCATGCTGGAAAGGATCGGATCGGCAAACCAGCCCAGGGTGGAGTACGCTGGCACGCCACCTATCCACACGTCATCGCCAGCCGCCTGCAGACGGGCCGCATCTGCCTTGGCATCCGCCTCGCTGAACCAACCGCGGTACGCCACGCAGCCGGCAACAGGAAAGCATTGCGGCACCGCCTCGATCGAATAGCGCGGTGCGGCGAATACGTTCCATGCCACGTAAGGACGATCAAGCGCCACATAGCTTGTGTAGCTGCGATTGTCCGGCAAGCCGAGCTGTTGCGTGGCAAAGCGACGAGCCTGCTGTGCCAGTTGCAGACGTGCAGCAAGCTTCGGCGTGGTCGACGAATCGCCAATGACCTTGTCGAGCGTACGCCGATGCACAATCAGCGAGCCCTGTCCATGCGCCGCCTGTGCGTAGTAACGCACGCTGCTGCAGGCACAAAGCAAAAGGCCCATTGCCGTCACGACAATGAGCCTTGTACTTTGCAAACTGAATGGCATGAAACGCATGCCACGATTGTGCCTCAACCGTCCTCGCGAATTTGAGGCGCGGCCTTGCGACCGTGACCCGGATAACTGCGGCTGCGCGGGTTTGCCTCGGATGCGTGTACGTGCGGACTCGGCTGCCTATTGGAAGGCGGCCTTTGATAGGAAGAAGGCCTGCTTTGATGCGGCCGTTGCTGATGGCTTGACGATGGTCGTCCAGCGGACCCTGTCCAAGTGTGGCCGCTGGGTCGCCCATGACCATTCTGGCCGTAATTGCCGTGATGACCACCCCGGTTGTCGTAATGATCGACCCGGTAATGTTGGTGCTCCCGGTAGCCCGCACCTCGGTAATACGCGCCACCGGAATAACCGTAATACGGCGCACGATAAGGATAATAGCCACTACTGATGCCGATGCTTACGCCAGACCCATAGCAACAACCGTAGCCACCATAGCCAGGGTACCCGCCGTATCCAGCGTAACCCCCGTAATACGGTGGCACGACATAGGTTGGTGAAACTGCGGTGCCATAATAGGCATCGCCGCCGTAAGTGCTGGTACGCACGTAGTTGTACCCGGGATCGTAGTAGCAACCACCCAGCACCGCCAAGGCGGTGATCAGAGTCAGCTGGCTGAATAGGTGTTTCATGGTCCGCCCCCCACGAGGATGATCATCAACCCTACTCGCCATCGCTTGAACCGATGGTAAGTTGCTGGACAGACTGCGTGCCACAAGGGGCCTGGATCGCTCAGCCCTTGCGTTTGTTTTGTTCCCCACGTTGCGGCGCCAGTACACGACCATCATCAACTCCACTGGCCGTGCCGGCAGGGCGAGCCGAATCGCCATTTGCAGCAACTGCTGCATGCTCATTCGCATGCGGCCAGTTGGGTGGCTGACTGTCGTGCTCGTGCTTGGCATCCAGCAGCGCCTGAATCCGGGCTACCGCCTCTTCCTGGCTGATGTGTTTGACCTTGGTCTTCAAAACCGGTGGTTTGCGTACGACCTTCTTTGCAACTTTTCTGGCGATTGCCTTCTTTACGGCCTTTCTGGCTACGGCTTTCTTCACCGCCTGCTTGAGGACCTTTTTGGCGACAGCCTTCTTCACCGCTTTCTTTGCCACAACCTTTTTCGCCACCTTTTTGGCTACAGCCTTTTTCGCCGCTTTTTTGGCTACGGCCTTCTTCACCACCTTCTTGGCGACAGCCTTCTTCGCTACAGCCTTCTTGGCAACTTTCTTGGCTACAGCCTTTTTGGCGACTTTCTTCACTGCAGCTTTCTTGGCGACCTTCTTGGCCGCAGCTTTCTTCACCGTCTTCTTGGCCACGACCTTCTTAGCGGCTTTCTTGGCTGTGGCTTTCTTGGCTGTGGCTTTCTTGGCTGTGGCTTTCTTGGCTGTGGTTTTCCTGGTTGGCGACTTTTTCGCTGCGGCCTTGCTTGCCGCTGCCTTGGCGGCCGTGCTTGCAGACTTTTTCTTGTCAGCAGCCTTGGCGGCCGTTGTCTTCTTTGCCGTGGACTTCTTCGCAGCGGACTTGCGGGTCGTAGCCATGCGTTCGTTCTCCTGCGGTTATCAAGTGATCCAACTCAAGTATGCGCGTGTCTTGCGTCAGCGTGCATGGAGCAGTGCAGTATTTGTTCATTATTCATGCACCGAAATGAAACTGGCGTCTGCTCATTTGCGGCGTTCAACGGGCTCCCGGATGCGTCAGCGCATGCAGAAAGTAGGGAAGCACCCGATGATCCACCAGCAAGGTAAACAGCACCCCGTACGCAGCTCCCCAAAGATGCGCACTGTGGTTGATGTTGCCATGACCACGGCGATCCATGTAGATCGAATAGGCGGTGTACAGCACCGCGTAGATGATCGCCGGAATCGGCAAGGCGAAGAACACATAGATCCTCTCCCACGGCGCCAGCAAGATAAACGAGAACAGCACTGCCGAAACCGCACCGGACGCACCCAGGCTGCGGTAGTTGGGATTATTTCGGTTCTTGATGAAGGTCGGCAGGATCGAGACCACCAGGCCACCGATATAAAACAGCGCAAAGCCCAGAGTGCCCAGAGTCCGGGTAAAGAACCCCTCCATCACTTGACCAAAAAAATACAGAGTGAGCATGTTCACCAGCAGATGGGAGAAGTCCGCATGCAGCACGCCGTAGGTCACAAGTCGGTGGTATTCACGCTGGCGAGTGATAGCCGGCGGCCACAGGATCAGATCATTCATCAGCTTGCTGTTGTTGAAGGCCATGAACGAGACGATGCAGGTGATGGCGATGATGATCAGGTTGATCGACATGTAGTGTTCCGCAAAGACAAGACAAAGTTCGGCATCTTGGCGGGGCTACCTGCGCTTGTCGACCTTGGCGGCCGAGCCGGTCTTGAAATATCGACTTATGCCCTGCGCCTCACCCCATATCGCCGATGGTTACTGCAGCAACTGCCTGAGCATGGCTATCATGCGCACTTTGCGCGGCACATGGCCGCTAAAAGGCCTCATGACCGCGCTTCGTTATCTTCATCTGGACGTCTTTGCCGCAACCCCCGGTGGCGGCAATCATCTCGGCGTAGTGATTGGTGCCGATGGCTGGAGTGGGGATGCGATGCAGCGCTATGCGCGCTGGACCGATCTGGTTGAAACCACCTTTTTGCTGCCGCCAACCGATCCGACGGCGAGCTATCGCGTGCGCATCTTCATGCCGCACAAGGAAATCCCGTTTGCCGGCCATCCAAGCATCGGCAGTGCGCACGTCGCGCTCGCCTGTGGCCTGGCTGCGCCTCAGCAAGGCCTGCTTCGGCAGGAATGCGGCGCCGGCGTGCTGCCGATCCTCATCACAGGTAGCGGCAACGAGCGCGAGCTTTTGTTGCAATCGCCTGGTGAGCGCGTCGTGGATACCGGGTGCGAAGCTCATCCACTGCTGCCACAGGCACTCAGCGGAATCGACTTGGGCGTGTTGCCGCCCGCACTGGTTGATGGTGGCCGTCGCTGGTGGCTGGCCGAAGTCGCCGACGAAGCCTGCCTGCGTACATGGCAGCCTGATCACGCAGCCATCGGTGCATTGGCGAATGCCAGCGACAGCATGGGATTGTGCGCTTTCGCTCGCAGTACCCACGATGCCTACCAGCTGGTGGTGCGGGCCTTTCCGGCCGGTGTCGGTATCGTCGAAGATCCTGCCTCCGGTGCGGCCAATGGTTTGATCGGCGCATATATTGCCCACGCCGAACCGGATGGCCCACTGAGCCGTGGCTACCACGTCAGTCAGGGCCGCGAGATCGGTCACGATGCACGACTGGTGGTGCGCATTGAAGACAACAAGGTGTGGACTGGCGGCTGCAGCCATATCGTGATCGACGGCACGCTCGACTGGAGCGCATCCCGCCCGCGCTGATTACGATCAGCAGCATGAAACCTGCACTGCTCGGAACAGCTGGCTCGTCAATCTTTTTCGCGCAGGTCCAGATTGGCGCGTTGCGCTGCCACCAGCGACAACGCCGACCAGTCCAGCTCCTCGTCGCCGGCTGCCAGTGCCTCCAACAGGCTGTCACGCAAGACTCCAGCGAATGGCAACGGCACACGAGCCGCTTCAGCCGCAGCCTGGGCCAGGCCGACATCCTTGAAGCCCAACGGCAACGCAAACCCGGCGGGCTTGAAGCGCTGCTCCGCAATCAGTTTTCCATAACCCTGATAGGCCGGCGCCGCAAACAACGTGCTCGTCATCACCTCGAGAAAATCCGCGGCGCTGACACCGTGAGCTCGCGTCAGCGCGGTTGCCTCGGCCATGCTCTCGATCGCGCTGGCCAGCATGAAGTTGCCGGCGATCTTGGCCACACTGGCGCGCTCGGGCGACTCACCCATTGGCCATAGCTTGCTGCCCATCACCTCCAGCAGCGGCCGGGCCTTGTCGATGGCAGATGGCTTTCCCGCCATGAGAATGTTGAGCTTTGCGGCGGCTGCCATGTCCGGACGCCCGAACACCGGAGCTGCCACGTATTCCAGCCCGCGCTCGGCATGTGCGGCGGCCAGCTCCTGCGTCAACGCCACCGAAATCGTGGCGTGATTCACGTGCACGGTGCCGGGATCCATCGCATCGAGCAGGCCGCTATCGAGGATCACCGCGTGCACGGCCTGATCGTTCGCCAGCATGCTGCATAGCACTTCGCCCTGCGCTGCACGGTCGGCTGTCTTCGCTACCTTGGCGCCCAGCGATGCCAACGGTTGCGTTGCAGCCTCGGAGCGATTCCACACCGTGACCGAATGGCCCGCGGCAACCAGGTTGCTGGCCATCGCGCTGCCCATCGCGCCGAGACCGATAAATCCAACTTTCATGCATCTCTCCTGTTCTCAAACAGTCGGAGTGAAGCATCTGACGTGTTCATTGCGCGCGAAGCCGGCGCTGGCGATGAAGCGCAAACCACCCCACCGATGACGATCAAACCACTTGACCGGCCGCTTGCCCGGATGCCCAGGCCCACTGGAAGTTGTAACCACCAAGCCAGCCAGTGACGTCGACCACTTCGCCAACGAAATACAAACCGGACACGAGTTTCGACTGCATCGTGCTGGAAGACAGTCCATCCGTATCGACACCGCCGAGGGTGACTTCAGCCGTGCGATAGCCCTCGGTACCACTCGCCGTGATCGGCCAGGACTTGAGCTGACCACCAATTTCCGACAGCTCTGTTTCGCGGTATTGGCGCATCGGACGGTTGCCAAACCATTGCTCGCACAATCGCTGCGCCAACCGTTTCGGCAACACCTCGCCGAGCACGGTTTTCAATTCAGCCAACGGTCGCGCATTGCGCTGATCAACCAGCCATTCGCCGGCCTCGCTGTCGGGCAGCAAGTCGATACGCAAATCGTCTCCCGGCTGCCAATACGAGGAAATCTGCAGGATCGACGGCCCGCTGATGCCGCGATGGGTAAACAACAAGCCCGCACGAAAACTCTGTTTTCCCACCTGCGTTTCGGCCAGCGGCAACGCCACGCCGGCAAGATCGTTGTAGTGCTCTTGATGCTTGCCACTCAACGTCAGCGGAACCAGCCCCGCGCGCGTCGGCAACACAGCGTGGCCAAACTGACGCGCCAGTTCGTAGCCGAAACCACTGGCACCCATGCTGGGAATCGACAGGCCGCCGCAGGCGACCACCAGCGACTCCGCATGCACTTCGCCACGTGCAGTACGCACCGTAAAGCCGGCCTCGGTCCTGCGCACTCCCTGCACCCCACAACTCGCTTCCACCGTCACACCCGCCGCAGCGCACTCATCCAGCAACATGCGCACGATCTGCTTGGAGGAGTCATCACAGAACAACTGACCGAGCTCCTTCTCGTGATAGGCGATGCGATGTTTCTCGACCAGCGCGATGAAATCCCACGGCGTGTAACGTGCCAGCGCCGACTTGGCAAAATGCGGATTGGCCGACAGGTAATTGGCCGGCGTGGCGCCCATATTGGTGAAATTGCAGCGCCCACCACCCGACATCAGGATCTTCTTGCCAACCTTGTTGGCATGATCCACCACCAGTACGCGACGCCCGCGCTGACCGGCGGCAATGGCACACATCAGCCCCGCGGCACCAGCGCCGATAATCAATACATCCACTTTCATGCCGTCACGGCCTTCACTCGCGTGCAATTCATGCGGCGCATTATCACCTGCCAGAGAATCCGGCATCGCTTACACTGGCCTGCCGCCACCACGAGTTGTCGCCATGCCCTCCTTTGACGTGATTTCCGAAGTCGACAAGCACGAGCTGACCAACGCGGTCGACCAGGCCAACCGTGAACTAGCCACGCGCTTTGATTTCAAGGGTCAGGACGCGTCCTATACGCTCGAAGAATATGTGATCACACAGAAAGCGCCGAGTGAATTCCAGCTGGAGCAGATGCTGGATATCCTGCGCGGACGACTGGTGGCCCGGAAGATCGACATCCGCGCACTGGAAGTCGGCGATCCGGAAACGAACCTTGGCGGCTCGCGTCAGAAAATCACCGTAAAGCAAGGCATCGAACAGCCACAGGCAAAAAAGCTGGTAGCTGAGTTGAAAGCCGCGAAGCTCAAGGTCGAGGCGCAGATCAACGGTGACAAACTGCGTGTGACCGGCAAGAAGCGGGATGACTTGCAGGCGGCGATGGCTTTGTTGCGCAAGTCCGAGGTCGAGTTGCCGCTGCAGTTTGATAATTTTCGGGATTGATCGCGTCCTTCAGGATCTGTGCGAAGGTGACAGCAATCGTCCCCCCATTACCGCATTGATACCCACCACCAGCGCCACGGCCAGCGCGTGGGTCAGCAGGTCGGTGGCTGCCGCGTCGAATTCATGACAGATCTCCAGCAAGCTTGCCGAGGCGGCCGCACTGGCCAGTCCAATCAGCACCGCCGTCAATACCGGGCGCAGCGGATAGGCACGATGCAGCAGCCAGATCATCAACGCTGACAACGGCACCGAGAAGCTGATGATGAAGACCAGGCAGTTCATGGTCTGATGCATTCCGGCGATTTCGGTATCGGGGGCGACCCAGCTGCGCAGGCAACCCAGGCCACTGGCTGCGATCCACAGCAAGGCTGCTGGCACAGGCAACCATGCCCAACTGACACGTCGCCCCGGCACCCCGAGCGAAAATGCAGCCCAGGAAGCGCTGATAGCCGTCAATGCCGCACCAACCCCAGCCCAGGCCAGATCCGGCGCACCTGCCCAGCGCACGAGCATCGCATCGATGCCGTAGTGCATGACCAGCAGCACGCCGATCAGCGCCACCACCAGCAACCAGCCAGCGGCACGCAACCACGGTGGCAACAGGCGCCTTACCGGTACCAGCTCGCTGCCGAGTTGGTCGATCAATGCCTGATGGGTTTGCGACTCGGACATGGCCTCAGGGCTCTCCATTGAAACGTTCGCGCAAGGCCTTCAAGGCACGATGCAAATTGACTTTGAGAGCGCCGGTCTTGCGGCCGGTGAGTTCGGCGGCTTCGCTCAGCGAGTGTTCGCTCAAACCCAGCTGCTCGATCGCCTCGCGTTGTCCCGGCGGCAGTTCGGCAATCGCCTCGCGCAAACGCTGTGCACGTTGCGCACCTTCGGTGGCAGCACTGGCATCATCGCTATCAGTATGGCTATCCATGGCAAATTCGTCATGCACTTCGCGGCTGTCCCGGCGACCACGACGACGCAGCGCATCGATGGCGCGACGAGCAGCAATCGCGGCGAGCCAGGCGTCGTAGGATCGAACCGGATCGTAGGTATGACGTACACGGTGGATGGTGATCAGCGTTTCCTGTACCACGTCATCGAGATGATCCTGCGACACGCCTTGCCGGCGTGCCACAGCGCGAATCAGCGGTATCGAGTCAGTCAGCACTCTTTCGAAAGCTTGCCGGTTGCCCGCCTGCGCAGCAGCCATCCACGCCGCCCGACGCTGGTCGGGCGATTCGCTGTCGCCTGCTACGGTGAAATCGGCTGTCACGGACTGATCGGCACTCGCCCAAAGGCCAAGGCCACTATCTAGACTCATGAAGCCGGTGGCGGTCAAGGTGTGCGGCATGCCTGCTCCAGTCAGGGACTCTCACCAAGGCATTCGCCGCATCCATCGACGCGGTTACTTCGTAGCTATATACAGATATAGACAATCACCATGTAACCCGCGGCTACCTATCCGCGAATACCCCTGCAAATCCCACGGAAATCGTCCCATGTTCGTATTGATCCTGGCTTATCTCGGTGGCGTACTGACCATCCTCAGCCCGTGCATTCTGCCGGTGCTGCCGTTTGTGTTCGCACGCGCGGATCGGCCGTTTGCCCGTAACGGCTTGCCGATGCTGCTCGGCATGGCGATCACCTTCGCCGCCGTCGCCACACTGGCGGCCCTCGGTGGCGGCTGGGCGGTACACGCGAACCAATACGGCCGCTACGTCGCGCTGGTGGTGCTGGCCTTCCTCGGCCTGACCCTGCTGTCGACACACCTGGCCGAGTGGATGACCCGCCCCTTCGTGGCACTGGGCAATCGCTTGTCGCAACGATCAAACGAGGATGATGGCGACTCGATCTGGGGTTCGCTTGGCTTGGGCGTCGCCACCGGCCTGCTGTGGGCGCCGTGTGCAGGACCGATCCTCGGCCTGCTATTGACCGGAGCCGCGCTCAATGGCGCCAGCGTGCAGACCACCCTGCTGCTGCTCACTTACGCCGCCGGCGCGGCCACATCGCTCGGCCTGGCATTGTTGATCGGCGGCAAGGTGTTCTCCTTGATGAAGCGCTCGCTGGGCGCGGGCGAATGGGCGCGTCGGGTACTTGGCGTGCTGGTGCTTGCCGGCGTGGCCGCCATCGCGCTGGGTCTGGATACCGGCGTGCTGACCCGCGTGTCGCTGGCCAGTACCGGTGGAATCGAACAGAAGCTGGTGGATTCGGTACAGGCGAAGCCTGCGCCACAGGCACCCGTGAAAGCCGGTGAGCCACTGCCCGTCGAAGGCCAGATGCCGTCGCTTGCCGGCGCCACCAGCTGGATCAACAGTCCACCGCTCACCACCGAATCGCTGCGCGGCAAGGTGGTGCTGGTCGATTTCTGGACCTACTCCTGCATCAACTGCATCCGCTCGCTGCCGTACGTGCGCGGCTGGGCCGACAAATACAAGGATCACGGGTTGGTGGTGATCGGCGTGCATGCACCGGAGTTTGCCTTCGAGAAAAATCCGGACAACGTGGCCAAGGCAGTGAAAGACCTCGGCGTGGATTACCCGGTGGCGCTGGATAACGACTACGCGATCTGGAAAGGTTTCCACAACGAATACTGGCCCGCGCATTACTTCATCGACCAGGACGGGCAGATCCGTCACCACCATTACGGCGAAGGCAAATACCGCGAAAGCGAGGACGTAATCCGCCAGATGCTGACCGCGGCCGGGTTCAAGAACCTGCCCGGTGGCTACGTCAACGACGCAAAACACGGTGTCGAAGCAGCGGCCTCGGGCGATGCAACCCGCTCACCGGAAACCTACGTGGGCTACGCACGAGCGCAGAACTTTGCTGGTGGTCGGCTGACCCATGGCGCGACGAACGATTACACCGCGCCTTCCGCGCTGACCGCCAACCAGTGGGCATTCGACGGCCAATGGACGGTGCAGCGCGAACACGCCCAGCTCGACAAGGCCGGTGGCCGCATCGTCTACCGCTTCCGTGGCCGCGACCTGCACCTGGTGCTTGGTCCGGGCAATGACGGCAAGCCGGTACGCTTTCGCGTCACCATCGACGGCAAAGCGCCTGCCGAAGATCACGGCATGGACACCGATGCCGACGGCAACGGCACCGTCACCTCGCAACGGCTTTACCAGCTGGTACGCCAGGCCAATGGCAGCGGCGAGCGAGTGTTCGAAATCACCTTCCTCGACCCCGGCGTCCAGGCCTTCGCATTCACCTTTGGCTGATTGGCAAACGACGCACTCATCAACGCACTCTGTGGAGGTAACCATGTCACGCATCAATGAAACCCTCGCGAAGGATCGCCGCCGCTTTCTGCGCGCTGCCGTCGGCGGCGGTGCATTGCTGGCCATCGGTGGCAGCTGGCTGATACCCACGCTTCGTGCCACCGCCAACGCGCCGGTCGGCACACCGGGAAAAGTGCTGCTTGAGATTTTCGCTGACGATGGGCGCGATCTTGGCCCGAAAGAAGTAGACAAACTGATACTCAGTGACGCGCAGTGGCACGCCAAGCTCTCGCCCGCAGCCTTCAACATCATGCGTCAGGCAGGTACCGAACGCGCCTTCAGCGGCAACTACAACAAGCCCGACCAGCCCGGCTTGTTCCGCTGTGCGGCCTGCGCCACCGCGCTCTACGACGCCGCCACCGAGTTCCACTCCGGCACCGGCTGGCCGAGTTTCTGGCAGCCGATCGCTGCGCACAATGTGATCGAACACCGAGACAGCACACTCGGCATGACTCGCACGGCGATCAATTGCGCGGGCTGCGACAGCCATCTTGGCCACGTCTTCGACGACGGCCCGCGTCCCACCGGCTTGCGCTATTGCATGAACTCGCTGGCGCTGCGATTCGTGCCACGAACCAGCGTCTGATTCATCCCATTTCGACTGCGGATTCATTCAAGCTCGACAGAGGTCGGCGCATGATGGCCGGCATTGTCGAGCTGCCTGCATGGAGGCGACATGCTTGTCACCTCCGCCCTGTGTGGCGTTGAGGCGCCCCTCACGCCGCATGTTCTGACAGCAGCTCGCGGCCGGATCAGGATGCATCATGTGGCGTATCACCTTTTACGTTTCATCTGCCATCGCACTGCTTGCCACGCTCGCGCTGGCCCCGACCCACCCACATGCCCTGTATGCCTTGCTGCTGATCCTGCCGCTGATCGCGCTGGGCTTCTACGACATCGCTTCGAAACAGAATGTGCTGGTCAACTATCCGCTGATCGGCCATCTACGCTACATGATGGAGTTCATCAGCCCGGAGATACGTCAGTACTTTCTCGAGGATGATGAAAGCGGCAAACCGTACAGTCGCCAGCAGCGCGGCCTGGTCAAATCGCGTGGTCGTGGCGAGCCGGGCACCCATCCTTTCGGCACCGAATTCGACATAAATAGCTCGGGCTATGACTTCGCGCTGCATTCGATCGATGTGAAACAGGTGCCCAAACTGGCGGAGCGCGTGCGTGTCGGCGGCCCTTTATGTACTCAACCCTACGACAGCTCACGTCTGAATATTTCGGCGATGAGCTTTGGCGCATTGAGCAGTCATGCGGTGCTGGCGATGAACAAGGGCGCGGCGATGGGCGGCTTCGCCCAGGACACCGGCGAAGGCGGATTGACCCCGTATCACCTGGAACACGGCGCCGACGTGATCTGGGAGATCGGCTCAGGCTACTTCGGTTGCCGCACGCCCGAGGGCCGTTTCGACGATGAGGATTTCCGCAAGAAGGCCACCAACGAACACGTGCGGATGATCGAGATCAAACTGTCGCAAGGTGCCAAACCCGGGCACGGCGGCATGTTGCCGGGGAGCAAGGTAAATGCCGAGATTGCGCGGATTCGTGAAGTACCCGAAGGTGAGGATTGCCTGTCGCCCGCCGCCCATCCGGAGTTCGATACACCGCGTGGCCTGCTGAATTTTGTTGCACGGTTGCGCAAGCTGTGCGACGGCAAGCCGGTCGGTTTCAAGCTGTGCGTCGGTCGACGCAGCGAATTTCTGGCGATCTGCAAGGCCATGTTGGTCAGCGGCATCCTGCCGGACTTCATCACCGTCGATGGCGCCGAAGGCGGCACCGGCGCGGCGCCGATCGAGCTGTCGGATCGCATCGGCCTGGGCATCGATGAGGCGCTGCCATTCGTGCACAGCGCGCTGCTCGGCTGCGATCTGCGCCAGCACATCCGGGTGATCGCCAGCGGCAAGGTGGTAACCGGTTTCGATCTCATGCAGAAAATCGCCATTGGCGCGGACATCTGCAACGTGGCGCGACCGATGATGTTTGCCGTCGGCTGCATCCAGGCCCTGCGCTGCCATACCAACACCTGCCCCACCGGCGTGGCGACCCAGGATGCGATGCGCATGCGCGCGTTGAAGATCGATGAACGCGCCGAGTATGTCCGCAATTATCACCGCGGCACCATCGACAGTTTCCTGCAACTGACCGGCGCGTTGGGCGTGGCCGATCCGGCTCGGCTGACGCCCGCACACATCCTGCGTCGCATGCCTGACCAGAAGGCACGTCACTACGCACAGCTGTATCCGTACATGCAGCCAGGCGAGTTGTTGGGTAGCCATACTCCCGCCGCATTTGACGAGGACTGGGCGCTGGCGGATGCCGATCATTTCTGAGCCTTGCTGGCGAATCGATGTAACCCATGACGTACCTGCGACGTATAGCTTTTATCAGGGCATACCTGTCCGTCGTCGAGGTCACCATGTTCCGCCATCGTTTGCGTTCCCTGCTAATCATCCTGATCACCTTGTCGACGCCGCTGACTGCTGCATCGATGCCATCCACAGCGCCCGAGTTCACCGGCATAACCCACTGGATCAACTCGCCACCGCTGACCATGCAATCGCTGCGTGGCAAGGTGGTGCTGGTGGATTTCTGGACGTTTGAATGCATCAACTGCCTGCACGCTTTGCCCGAGGTCAAAGCGCTGTACACCCGTTACAAGGATCAGGGTTTGGTGGTGGTCGGCGTGCATACACCCGAACTTTCCGCCGAACGCGACTCGACGAATGTGCTCAACGCGGTACAGCGGCTTGACGTGAAGTATCCCGTGGCACAGGACAACGACTACGCCACCTGGAATGCATGGAGCAATAAATACTGGCCGGCCCAGTACGTCGTCGATGCACAGGGACAGGTGATTTATTCGCATATCGGTGAAGGCGGTTACGCGCAGATCGAGGCCGCAGTACGCAACGCACTCAATCTGCCGCCTCTGCAAGTTGCACATTGAGCACGGGGCAAATCGCCACAAGCATGCAGCAGCATGCATGCCTTCTTGCACAGCCCTGGTTTGTCGATGCCGGTTATGCTGAGACATTCATCCGGCAAGGAACCTCCTCGTGCGCAAGACCCTGCAGATTGCCTTCATGGCAACGCTGATGTTGAGCGGCTTCGCCAGCTCAGCCATCGCCGCCGATAACGACAAAGCCTCCGATGCGAAGGAAACCGCCAGCAATGCTTTCCAGTTGCCGGCTTTCCCTGCCGACGCCCATGTAACGCAGTCCACCAAGGTCGATGGCCGGACGCTGAAGTACACCGTCACGGTAGGCTCGCTGGCGGTGCGCGACGCGCAAGGCAAGAAAACCGGTGAAGTGGTGTTCACTGCCTACACTGCGGGTGGCAAGGACCGCCCGGTGACATTCGCCTTGAATGGGGGTCCCGGTGCATCGTCGGTCTACCTCAATCTCGGCGCAATCGGTCCGAAGAAAGTGGACTTTGGCGATGAGGGCGACAGCCCTTCGCAAACACCAACCCTGCACGACAATCCGGGCACCTGGCTTGGCTTCACCGACCTGGTGTTTATCGACCCGATCGGCACCGGTTACAGCCGGGCGCTGGTCGACGACAAGCAGGCAACCAAGGATTTTTACAGCACCGACGTCGACATCAAATACTTGTCGCGGATCATGTACGACTGGCTGGTCAAGAACGGCCGCATGAACTCGCGCAAGTATTACGTCGGCGAAAGCTATGGCGGCTTCCGTGGTCCGCGCATCACCGAATACATGCAGACCCAGCTCGGCGTGGCGATGAGTGGCGTGGTGCTGATCTCGCCGTATCTCGACCCCTCGGCCTGGAGCGACGACACCGTTTCACCGCTGCCGTGGATGACCACCCTGCCCTCGATCGCCGCGGCGCATCTCGAACGCGAAGGCAAGCTCAGTGCGGCGAACATGGCGCCGGTCATCGCCTATACCCGTGGCGAGTACGCCACGACCTTGATGAAAGGACGCTCCGATCCCGCTGCCACCGAAGCAATGATCCAGAAGGTCACCGAACTGACCGGACTGGACCCGCTATTCGTCAAGCGCTCCGGTGGACGGATCGAAACCCAGGCCTATCTGCGCGAGGTGTATCGCGCCGAAGGCAAGCTTGGCAGCCGCTACGATTCCAATGTGACTGCCTGGGATCCGTTCCCGTATGCCCCCCACCAGCAGACCGGCGACCCCATTCTCAACGGCATCATCGCGCCGACCACTACGGCGATGGTCAACTTCGTGACCCAGACCGTGGGCTGGAAGGTCGAAGGCCGTTACAACGCGCTTAGCTACGAGGTGAATCGTTTGTGGCATGAAGACGACGATGCACGTGAGGGATCGGTCAGCCAGCTGCGAGAAGCGGTGGCCAACGATTCCAGCCTGCGCGTGCTGATCGTGCATGGCTGGGATGATCTGTCCTGCCCGTTCATGGTTTCGGTGCTGGCCGTCGACCAGATGCCGGCGATGGGTGACCCCAATCGCGTGCAGGTCAAGCAGTATCCGGGTGGTCACATGTTCTACAGCCGCGCCGATAGCCAAGCCCTGCTGACCGCTGACGTGAAGGCGTTGTACGGCGCGAAATGAGCGCAACTTGTAGGAGCGCACCCTGTGCGCGAACGGTTTTGATCTTGATCTGAGGCAATACCAAGAGCGTTCGCGCACAGGGTGCGCTCCTACAGAAATCGAGCTGCCTCAAGCGGGGCGTGATCGTATCGCCTCAGCGCACCAAGCTGCTGGCGCGGACCAGATACTGCACGCTGAACATCTGTTGCGGATCGGTCCATACGCGCAGAACCGCCAGCCCTGCCTTGGCCGCCAGCATGGCGAAATCCTCCAGCGAATACTTGCAGCTGTATTCGACCTGCATCGCCTCGCCGGCACGAAAGGTCGCCGCAACACGCCCCAGTTTTACCTGTTGATCCAGCCGGCTGACGATATGGGTCTCGATCCGGCCTGCCATCGGGTTGTAGCGGGCGCGGTGCTCGAAAGCTGACAGGTCGAAATCACTGCCGATCTCGCCATTGAGCCGTGCCAGCATGTTGAGAGTGAATTCGGCCGTGACACCCGCACGATCGTTATAGGCAGCCTCGATCTGCGCGATATCCTTTTTCAGATCAACCCCGATCAGGATGCCGCCGGCATCGCCCATTTCGTTGCGCATCTTGCGCAACAGCAGCACGGCGTCACGCGCTTCGAAGTTGCCGATGGTGGAGCCGGGGAAATACAGAACCGTGCGACGGGGGGCACACGGCGGAATCGGCAGACGAAACGGTTTGGTGAAATCCGCACACAGCGGTTGCACAGTCAGCGCAGGAAACGCCGCCTGCAGCCGCGCAACACTCTGTCGCAGCGGCTCCGGGGAAATTTCGACCGGCAGGTAAGCCACCGGATCATGCAGATGCTGCAGCAGCATGTGCGTCTTGCGCGCGTTGCCGCTGCCGTACTCGACCAGGCGCACACCTTGTCCCAGAGCGTCCGCGATACTGGCGGCGTGCTCATCCATCAGCGCGATCTCGCTGCGGGTCAGGTAATACTCGGGCTGCTCGCAGATCTGCTCGAACAACTCCGAGCCACGCGCGTCATAAAACAACCAGGACGGCAGCCGCTTGGGCTTCAGTCCCAGACCATGCTGGACGATCTCCAGCAGTTCGGTGTCCGGGGGCTGACGATCATCGTCACGCAGGCTGGAAATTTGTGCATTCATCGGTCGTATCCCAATCGAAGGCCGGCAAACTGCCAGCGGGCGTGGGGTGGAAAAAAGTTTCGGTAACTTGCGCGCAGGTGCGAGCGCGGTGTGGCGCAGGAGCCGCCGCGCAATACCCATTGGCCGTTCATGAACTTGCCGTTGTACTCGCCCAAGGATCCGGGCAAGGGCTGGAAACCGGGGTAGCTGACGTACGGCGAAGCGGTCCACTCCCACACATCACCGAACATCTGCAACAAACCGTCGTCATCGCTGGCGACGGGGTGGAAACGTTGCTTGTCCTGCAAGTTGCCGTCCACGGCAATGCTGCTGGCTGCTGACTCCCACTCCGCCTCGGTTGGCAGGCGCGCACCGGCCCAGCGGGCAAACGCGTCAGCCTCGAAATAGCTGAGGTGGCATACCGGCTCATGTGGATCGATTGCGCGCATGCCGGCCACGCTGAATTCGCTATCCAGATCGGCCTGCCAGTACAGCGGATGCTGCCAGCCCTCGGCCTGCACGGTGGCCCAGCCGTCTGACAACCACAGACCCGGCTCGCGATAACCGCCTTCGCGCACAAAAGCCTGATACTCGCCATTGGTCACCAGCCGGTTCGCCAGCGCATGCGGCTGCAACAGCGTGCGATGGCGAGGAGTTTCGTTGTCGAAGCTGAAGCCTTCACCCCGATGGCCGATTTCCACGATGCCTTCTCGACCTGCAATCGCACGCAGCGGAGCCAGCGTAGTCGAAGCCGGCGGAAGGCCAAGTGGACGATAGACAGGACGTAACGGATTGCACCAGAACGCATGCTTGATGTCGGTCAGCAGCAATTCCTGATGCTGCTGCTCGTGCTGCAGACCCAGTCCGATCAGCTCGCTCAGCTCCGGCTCGACATCGCCAGCCAGCAATTCGCTGACGGCGTCATCGACATGGCGTCGATAGTCAAGCACTTCGTCGAGTGATGGTCGTGACAGCACGCCGCGTTGTGGCCGCGCATGCATCGGACCGACCGACTGGTAATACGAGTTGAACAGAACCATCCACTTTTCGTCGCGCGGGCGATAAGCCGGATCACGCCCAAGCACGAACTGCTCGAAGAACCAGCTGGTATGCGCCAAGTGCCATTTGCCAGGGCTGGCGTCGGGCATCGACTGCACCTGCAGGTCGTCCGCACTCAATCCTTCACACAAGGCCAGCGTTTGCTCTCGCACCTGCTGAAACCGTGTGGCCATGGCCGCAGGCGTGGACGACAACCAGACCGTCATTGACGTCTCCATCGAGACGCGGCCACAGGATTTACAGGCGATGGCCGTGGATGGCGAACTTCAGGTATAAGCATCGACAAAGCATGCCGTGCGCACCGTTCACTTTCCGTGACAGGAAGATGGTAGATAGTTTTCAACAGGTTTAGAGTCATGTTCGTGAACAGCATGGCGACATCAGCCACTATGCATATTTGTCACTGCAACCAACCTGTATTGATTGTACGAACCAACGAGGTAGCCCTGATGAAAGCAACCTTATCCATGCTGCTGCTCGCCTTCGCAACGACCTGTGCCAGCGCACAGACCAGCGAGGTTCCAGCGGTTCCCAAGCCTCTACAGACCGCCGACTGCATCAACACCCGCCAGATCAACAGCTGGAGCATCGTCGATGCACGCACGGCGATCGTACGTACGGGCCCCAAGTACTATCAGGTCAACCTCAAGGCTGACTGCCCACAGCTGAGCCATCCTCCGGGTCTTATCTTTCGATCCAGTGGAAACAATAACGGCATGGATAACGGACGCATCTGCGGCGCGATTGGTGAGACCGTACGCTCCCGCGGCCAGCCGCAATGTGCGATCGAATCAGTCGTCATCATCGACAAGGCCCGTTACAACGAACTGAACGGGCAGTCCAGGATGTACAAGGACAGCGCGACCAAGGCCAGCGCACCGATGCACTAGGCAGCTCGGACCGAACTGCCCATAAAAACAAAGCCCGGCGATCGCCGGGCTTTGTTTTTGCATCACAGATTTCAGTTATGCGGCTTACTCGCCGTCGTAACCGTCATCGCGGATATAACGCGTCTGGTACTGATCGTCGTAAACGACGGTGCGCGTCGTTTCCACCACGCGATGCTGCACCGGAGGCGCCGTGTACACCACGCCAGGCTGGGCATAGACAACGGGCGGTCCGTAATACGCGGGGGCCGGGTAGAAGGCTCTGTTGATGAGGCCGATGGTGGCCCCGGTCACGATGGCACCTGCGATCCAGCGACCACCGCTCCAGTAACCGCCATGACCGTGGTAACCGCCGTGATATCCGCCATGGTAGCCACCGTGATAGCCGCCGCCATGATGGCCGCCACCGTGATAACCATGCCCGTAGGCCGAAGCCTCGAGTGGCATGGCCACGGCCGCGGCTACCGCCAGTCCGATCACGGCAAGTTTTGCTGGGTTGCTGAAACGTCTGGTCATGATTTTTCTCCCTGCTGACCAGTTGATCGTCTGCCGTTGACGCTTAATACGCACTGAAGGCAACGCTGATCAAGTATCACCGTTGTCATGCTGACTGGAGGGCTCGCAGGCTGTGGTGCGCGGTGCCGGGAAGACTGGCCGTCTTGCCAAGCCGCGCGGCGCAGCCTGCGGGCCCTCCAGCCGTCAACCAAACATTTCAAATTCAATATGTTGGGCCCGTTCTGCCTGTCCCCATACCTTCGGCCCGTCGTCTCGACAGACGGCCAGTCTGTCTTCGCAGACGGCCCTGTGGTCTGCGAACAGGCAGGACGGGTGACGACGGTGATACTTGATCAGCGTTGCCTGAAAGGGTTCACTTTTTGATTCGCGCCGTATCCCAGGGATTGGCCGCCTGCTCGGCCTTGCGTCGCCGCAATACCCAGCAGCTGTGGATATCGGTACGCCGCGAGAAATCGAACGGGATGCTTGGTGCGCTCCAGTCCTCGATCTCGAAGTGTTCTTCAAGCGCCGTCTGGTCGAGCTTGAAACGACGAAAATTGTTGGAAAAAACGATGATGCCGTCGCGGGTCAACCGATGCAGACAGGCCTCGAGCAGCTTGACGTGATCGCGCTGCACGTCGAAATCCGCGGCGCGCTTGGAGTTAGAGAACGTCGGCGGATCGACAAAGATCAAACCGTAATGACCACGGTCGCGATGCAGGAACTCGATCGAATCGAACTGCATCAGGCGGTGGTCGGTGCCGGTAAAGCCGTTCAATGCCAGGTTGCGCGAAGCCCACTCCAGATACGTGGCGGACAGATCCACGCTGGTGGTTTCCACCGCGCCGCCAGCCGCTGCCTGCACGCTGGCGGTCGCGGTATAGGCAAACAAGTTGAGGAAGCTGCGTCCGCGCGCCAGTTCACGCAGCTTGGCACGTACCAGTCGGTGATCGAGAAACAGGCCGGTGTCGAGATAGTCGGTCAGGTTGACCAGCAATTTCATGCCGGCTTCCTCGACTTCGATGAACTCGTTTTTCTGATCCATCTGACCGTACTTTGAACCGCCCTTGCCGCGCTCGCGCGTCTTTAGCGCGATGCGTTCACGTGGCACGCCGAACACTTCGCCGGCGACACGAGCCACTTCGCGCATGCGCAGCCGTGCAACATCGGCAGGCACATCCGCCGGCGCGCGGTATTCCTGGATATGCAGGTGATCATCGCCTGAGGTATCGCTGTAGACATCGATCGCGGCGGCGTATTCGGGCAAGTCCTGATCGTAGGCACGCCAGCAATGAATACCCTCTCGCGTCAGCCGCTTGCGCAGATGCCGCAGGTTTTTCTCCAGCCGGTTTTTCAACATCTGCGCGCCGGGCGAAAGCGGCTTCAGCTCACGCGGTTTTTCGTCGCGTTGCTTGAGGTCAAACGTCAGCAGCACGGTTTCCAGCGCGCCGTTGTAGAGCGCATAGCGCTTGTCCGCATGCAGCTGCATCGCCCTGCCCAACTCCACGTCGCCGGCCAGCACGGCCGCGCGCCAGCCGTTAAAGCGTTGGCTCAACACTTGGCCGAGCTCGCGGTACAAGCGTGGCATTTCGGCACGATCACCGAGCCGTTCGCCATACGGCGGGTTGGTGATCAGCAGGCCGTAATCGATACCAGCCGGTGGCGCGGCATGCGCCATGTCCTGCTTGTCCAGAGTGAAAAACCCGGCCACACCGGCTTCCTGAGCGTTGCGCTTGGCAGTCTGCACCATGCGCGGATCGGCATCGCTGCCAAAGAACACGCTGCGCAAACTGCGCAAACCGGTTTCCGCTCGCTGTCTGGCCTCATCCAGCAGGCCACGCCACAACGTGATGTCATGCTGCTGCCAGCCGAGGAAACCAAAGTATTCACGACGCAAACCCGGGGCCACATCGGCGGCCATCAACGCACCTTCCACCAGCAAGGTGCCGGAGCCGCACATCGGATCCAGCAAGGCACCGCCTCCGGCGTAAACCTCTGGCCAGCGCGCACGCAGCAACATCGCCGCGGCGAGATTTTCCTTCAGCGGCGCCTCGCCTTGCAGTTCGCGCCAGCCACGGCGATGCAGCGGCGAACCGGCCAAGTCCAGCGACAAGGTCGCGCGGTCGCGGCGCAGGCGCAGATTGATGCGGATATCCGGCTCGTCGGTATCGATACCTGGCCGGCTGCCATCACGCTGGCGGAACTGGTCGACCACCGCATCCTTGACCCGCAGGCCGATGAACTGGCTGTGTGTAAGCTTGCTCATGGCGGTGCCGGCATCCACCGCGAAGGTGGCGTGTGCGGCCAAGTGCTGGCTCCAGTCGATCTCCTGCACTCCGCGATACAAGGCATCGTCATCGGCGGCATCGAACTCGGCCAGCGGCAGCAGGATGCGACTGGCCAGACGTGTCCACAGGCACGCCTTGTAGGCGGTTTCCAGCGTGCCGGAAAAATGCACGCCGGCCAGTGTCTCGCGCACATCTTCGGCCCCGATCCCGATCAGCTCATCGCGCAGCAGGTATTCCAGCCCTTTCGGGCAGGTCGCGAAAAATTTGGTGGCATCATTGCCGGAGGCGATGTGGCTCATGCAGAAATCGCCAGCTGATCGAGCAACTGGCGGAACTGGGCCGCGATCATCTCCATGCTGGAGCCGAGTCGGTGATCGTCATCCAGCATCTGCAGTGGCAAGCGGTGGCGCGCGCAGTAAGCATGGATACCGGCCGGCGGGCAGACGCCATCACGCCAGCCGTGAATCAACCGGGTTGGCAAACCTTGCTGCATATCGAACGCACGCGAGTAACCCGGGATTTCGCTTGGTGTGGCCAACAGCAGCAATCCGGCCACCGGCACCTCCAGCGAGACCAGCCCAGAAACGAACGCACCCATGCTGGAGCCAACCAGCAGTGGCGGCGTGGTGGTCGACTCGATGGTGGCACGCAGCCGTGCAATGCGCGGCGCCACCGAACCGGCGTGGCCACGGGCATCGTCATGGCTGTAGTCAGGTCGTTGCGTGGACCAGCCGAGCGATTCGGCCAATGCGGCCAGCACGCTGACCTTGGTGGCATCGGGACTGGAATCCGAGCCGTGCGAGAGAATGATCTGGCCGCGCATCGCGGTCTCCAAAAACGGCGGGAAGCAAGTCGCCTATGGTAACAGGCACCCGTTCCAGCGGTGTCCACGGCGTGCGAAACTGCGGCCATGCCACTCAAGATCCATGATCAACCGCTGCCCTATGTCGGCCAGCTTCCCGAACGCCGCAGCGACAGTGTCGAGCTGGTGGTGATCCACTGCACCGAGCTACCCGACCTGGTCACCGCCCGCGAGTATGGCGAACGAGCGCAGCATGCCGACGGCAGTGGCAACTGTGGCCACTACTACATCGATCGCGATGGCGAGATTTACCGCTACGTTCCTACCAGCCGCATCGCCAACCATGTCCGCGGCCACAACCGGAACTCGATCGGCATCGAGCTGGTCAATCACGGCCGTTACCCGCATTGGTGGGATTCTCGTCATCAGACCATGACCGAACCTTATCGTCCCGCGCAGATCACCGCCTTGCGCGAGCTGCTGCTGCAGTTGCGGGGCGAACATGTGAATCTGCGCAGCATCGCCGGTCACGAAGAGCTGGATACCGCGCAGATACCTGCCACTGATGATCCTGCAATCCTGGTGTCGCGCAAACTGGATCCAGGCCCACAGTTTCCATGGGACGAAGTAATGCGGGAGCTTGGTCTGCAACGTCTGGCCATGACGGATTCGGAATCCTCTCACGCCGCGGGCAACTGACCGACTACAGCTATAATTGCCGCTTTCGTCTGCTGCCGGATCACCACTCATGGTTGAAAATCACGTCGCCGAACTGGTCGAGTTGCTGCAACTCGAGCGACTGGAAGACAACCTCTTCCGTGGCCAGAGCCGCGATATCGGCACGCAGTTCGTGTTTGGCGGGCAGGTACTGGGACAGGCGCTGGCTGCAGCCCAGAAGACGGTGGATCCGTCGCGCGAGGCGCACTCACTGCATGCCTATTTCCTGCGTGCCGGCGACATCAGTGCGCCAATCGTCTACAGCGTTGAGCGCACCCGTGATGGCGGCACCTTCTCTTCGCGCCGGGTCGTGGCAATTCAGCATGGTCAGCCGATCTTGAACGGTTCGGTTTCGTTTCAGGTTCCCGAAGAAAGCTTCGAACACCAGTCCTCGATGCCCGAGGTTCCGGCGCCGGAGGACATCGAGCCAATGCAGCCGCTTGCGGCCGAGAAACTGGCCCAATTGCCGGAAAAACTGCAGCGCTGGCTAGGGGTGGATTCGCCGATCGAGTTCCGCCACGTGTGGCCCCAGGACAAGCTCAAGCCGGTCAAACGTCCGCCGGTGCAGCACGTATGGTTTCGGGTTACCGCACCGGTGGCCGACTCGCCCGAGCTGCACCGCGCACTGCTGGCTTACGCCTCGGACTTCAACCTGATCGGCACCGCCACGCTGCCGCATGGCATTTCGTACTACACGCACAACGTGCAGATGGCCAGCCTGGATCACGCGTTGTGGTTCCATCGCCCATTCCGGGTCGACGAATGGCTGCTGTATTCGTGCGACAGCCCCACTGCACAAGGCAGCCGCGGCTTTGCCCGTGGCCAGATCTTCAGTCGTGACGGACGTCTGGTGGCCTCAACCGCTCAGGAAGGCCTTATCCGCCTGCGCAAATCCTGAACGTGATTCATGCCCGACTCGGACCAGCCAGCTAAACTCGTCACATGCGCCAGATCTATACCTCTCCCCGCTCGGAAAACATCGACCGTGTGGTCGCCTTGATGGCCGAACACGGCATCGAGGCCTCCGTGGCCAACCGATCGAACTACAAGCGTGACACCTACCAGCGCTTCAGCTATTCGCAGCGGCACGATAACCGCGACAGCTGGGCGCAGGTGTGGATCACCCGTGCCGATGACTACACGCGAGCCCGCACGTTGTTGAACGAGCTGGGCATCGAACCGGTGATCCGTCACGCCGCAGCGCTGGCTGCCGAGCGCGACCCGGCGCAGAAACAGCCGCGCAATGTCCCCGGCCTGATCCGGCGCGTGCTGTTGGTGCTGGTGGTGATCGTGTTTGCGATCCAGATGATGCGCTACCTGCACTGGTTCTGATCGCCCGCGATTGGTGCATAAGCGGTACACCGGCTTAGAATCGGAGTCATGCGCCGCTCCGACCAAGTCCGCCTGTTTCAGACGCTGCCACACGCATGCGGCTACTACGCCGATCGCACGGCGCAGAATCTGGTGCTCGATCCAGCCGCACCCAACCTCGACCAGTTATACGCGCCAGCACTGGAACGCGGCTTCCGCCGGGCCGGCGGCCATCTGTATTTCCCGCACTGTGCACAATGCCGTGCCTGCACGCCGTGCCGCATCGACGTAGCCAACTTCCAGCCCGATCGCGCGCAGCGGCGTTGCCTGAAACGCAATGCCGACCTGACCATCAGCGAATCGGTGCCTGGCTACAGTCGTGAGCGCCATGCGCTGTACGAACGCTACCTGCAGAGCCGTCATGCCGGTGGTGGCATGGATGACGCCGAAGCCAGCGATTTTCGACGTTTCCTGACCGCGCCGTGGAGCCCGACCTTGTTTCTCGAACTGCGCGAACGCGAACGCCTGCTCGCCGTGGCCGTCACCGACATCTGCCTGACCGGGATATCCGCCGTCTACACGTTCTTTGATCCCGACGAATCGTCGCGCAGCCTGGGGACTTTCGCGATCCTGCAGCAAGTGGAGCTGGCACGTCGCCGCGGCATCCCCTGGTTGTACCTGGGCTTCTGGATCGATGGCCACCCGAAGATGGACTACAAACGGCGCTTCCAGCCACTGCAGATTCGCACCGCCGAGGGCTGGGGCTCGTTGCCGTAATCGTATGCCCGAACTGGCTCGTCTATGCGCCGCTCGACTTCGGATACGGGTACAGCTTTTCCAGCGACACCGAGATGCCATCGTCGCCCACCACTCGGCAATGACTACGATCAAGTTGCCGCGGATCATCCACGCCGCAACTGTGCGCGATGATGCCGACCTCATGCATGACATTGCTGGCGTAATGAAAAACCTTATCGCTCTTGTCGCTGACCACCAGCCCGCGCTGCAGCTTCGGATTCTGCGTGGTTATGCCGGTGGGACAGGTATTGCGATTGCACTGCAATGACTGGATGCAACCCAGCGACAGCATGAAACCGCGCGCACTGTTGACGAAGTCGGCGCCAGTCGACAAGGCCCGCGCCACGTCATAGGCGGTGATGCATTTGCCCGAGCAGATCACCTTGATGCGCTGACGCAAGCCACGTTGAATCAGCATATTCACCAACTCTGGCAAAGCCTCATGCAAGGGCAGCCCGACTCCTTCCATCAAGGTCTGTGGCGCCGCTCCGGTGCCGCCTTCCGAGCCGTCAACGATGATGAAGTCGGGTGCGCTCTCGATGCCGCGTCGATCCACTTCATCGCATAGCTGCTCGATCCACTCCATGCCACCGAACACCGCCTTGAAGCCGGTCGGCTTGCCGGTGAGATCACGGATGTGCGCGATGCTGTCCATCAGCTGCGACACGTTGGCGATGTCCAGGTGGCGGTTCGGGCTTTGCGAGTCCTCGCCCACAGGGATGCCGCGAATCGCGGCAATTTCCGCGGTGACCTTGACGCCAGGCAGCAGACCACCCATGCCGGGCTTGGCACCCTGACCCAGCTTGATACTGACCATCCTGACCTGCTTGTGCGCGCAGATCGCCAGCAACCTGTCGTCATCCAGCCTGCCGTCAGCCGTGCGCACGCCGTACTTGGCGGTGCCGATCTCGAACACGATGTCGCAACCGCCCTCAAGGTGGTACGGCGCCAAACCACCCTCACCGGTATCCATCCAGATGCCGGCCTTGGCCGCACCAATCGACAGTGCGCGCACGGCCGGCGCCGAAAGCGCGCCGAAACTCATCGCCGAGATATTGAAGAACGCAGCGTGATCGTAAGGCTCGCGTGCATACGGACCGATGCGCACCGGCTTGGGTTCCACGTGATGATCGCCCAGCGAAGGAAATGGCGCGTTCACGAAAAACGGCACGCCCTCCTTGCGCAGATCGCGGGTGGAACCAAACGCGTTGGTGTTTTCCGCATTCTTGGCTGCGCGGTAAACCCAGACACGTTGCGCACGATTGAACGGCAACTCCTCGCGGTCACTGGAAAACAGGTATTGCCGGAAGAACTCGCCCAAGCGCAGGAATCCATAGCGAAAGTGGCCGATCACCGGAAAGTTGCGTAGCACAGCATTGGTGGTCTGATTGCGGTCGACTACCCACGTCACCAGCAACACGACCACCGCCAGCGCCAGCAGCAGCAGGAAAAACACGGTGAGGGTTTCGACCATCACCACCAGCCAGTTTGCAAAACCCATCGACTGCATGACCTTTCCCCCTATCGTGATTGCCGCTGCGCGATCAGAGCTCAACCCATAATTTTGCAGCCGCCCGTATCGCCTTGGCCTTGGCTGCATCGATACTCTCGTCGCGTGCCAGCGTAACAGCCATCCGCCGCCGCCCCTGCACTGCAGGCTTGCCGAAGATGCGTAATTGAGTATCCGGCTCGACCAGTGCCTCGGCCACATTGAAGTAACGCGGTGCCACGCCATCACCCTCGACCAATACGGCGCAGGACGCTGACGGGCCGAGCTGGTTGATCGCCGGTATCGGCAAGCCGAGGATGGCGCGTGCATGCAGCGCAAACTCCGACAGAGCCTGCGAAATCAGCGTCACCAGGCCGGTGTCATGTGGTCGCGGGCTGACTTCGGAAAAGATCACCGCATCACCCTTGACGAAAAACTCCACCCCGAACACGCCCCAGCCACCGAGCGCCTGGGTGATCGCCGCCGCCTGGCGCTGCGCCTCGACCAGCGCGGTCTCGCTCATCGGCTGCGGCTGCCACGATTCGCGGTAATCGCCATCTTCCTGACGATGCCCGATCGGTGCGCAGAAACTGACGCCGTCCCGATGTTGCACGGTCAGCATGGTGATTTCGTAATCGAAATCGACGAAGCCCTCGACGATCACCCGACCCTTGCCGGCACGACCACCGGATTGTGCGTAATCCCATGCACGCTGTAGTTGGTCGGCATCCCGTACCACGCTCTGGCCTTTGCCCGACGAGCTCATCACTGGCTTGATCACGAACGGCAGGCCGATCGTGGCCACTGCCTCACGGTATTGCGCCTCGTCATCACAGAAGCGGTAAGGCGAGGTCGGCAGCTGCAGTTCCTCGGCGGCGAGTCGGCGGATGCCTTCGCGATCCATCGTCAGCCAGGCGGCACGCGCCGTCGGGATCACCCGCTGGCCCTGTTTTTCCAGCTCGATCAGCGTCGCGGTATGGATAGCCTCGATCTCCGGCACAACCAGGTCGGGCTGTTCACTTTCGATCAGTGCACGCAGTGCTTCGCCATCGAGCATGTCGATCACATGGCTGCGATGAGCCACCTGCATCGCCGGCGCGTTCGCGTAGCGATCCACTGCGATCACCTCGACGGCAAAGCGCTGCAGCTCGATCGCCACCTCCTTGCCCAGTTCGCCAGCGCCCAGCAACAACACGCGCAGCGCGTGATCGGAATGGGGGGTGCCGAACGGTTTCATGCGCAACTCCAAGGTCAAAACACACATTGTAGAGGCGACAGGCCGGACCCGCCGCCCGCCTGCTTGCGTGTACGGCAGCCAGCCGAGGTGGCAAGCGTCTCCGTAACCTCAGCCCAGGCACTTGTGATTGATATCACTTTGATATCTAATCAACTCATCTTGACCGAGGTGACATCATGAACGAGCGCAATGGTTTTTCGGTAGCAGGCATCCCGTTTATCGCTGTATGCGTCGTGCTTTTCGCAATCGGCGTCGCCCTGTTGCTGACATCGGCACCGCAACAGCAGATCCCGGGAATCATCGGCGGCTTCGCGGTGATCTTCATCACCAGCGTCATGCTGAAAGGGTTTTTCCAGGTTGCACCAAACGAGGCACAAGTGCTGCAGCTGTTCGGCAAATACGCCGGCACGGTGAGGATTGAGGGCTTGCGCTGGACCAACCCTTTCTACTCCAAGCAGCGCATCTCGCTGCGGGTGCGCAATTTCGAGAGCGGCAAGCTCAAGGTCAATGACAACGACGGCAATCCGATCGAGATTGCCGCGGTGGTCGTGTGGCAGGTGCTGGATACGGCCGAGGCGGCGTTCTGCGTCGACGACTACGAGAACTTCGTGCATATCCAGAGCGAGTCGGCACTGCGCCAGATGGCCCAGAACTACCCCTACGATGCCCACGACGAGGACAAGCCGTCGTTGCGCAGCCATGGCGATGTGATCAACAACCATCTGCGTGACGAGATCCAGGCGCGCTTGGAAAAGGCCGGCGTCGGCGTGATCGAATCACGTATCAGCCACCTCGCCTACGCCCAGGAAATCGCCCAGGCGATGCTGCAGCGGCAGCAGGCCAACGCCATCGTTGCGGCGCGCGAACGCATCGTTGAAGGTGCGGTCGGCATGGTCGGCATGGCGCTGGACAAGCTGGCTGCGCAAGGCGTGGTCGAACTGGACGAGGAGCGCAAGGCAGCCATGGTCAGCAATCTCTTGGTGGTGCTGTGCGGTGACCGCGCCACCCAGCCGGTGGTCAACGCCGGCAGCCTCTACAACTGAGGATCAAGCCATGATTGCTACATCGACCGTCATCCTGATCATCATCGTGGCTTGTCTTGCTGCACGACGGCGACACAGGCACTGATCCGGCATGGCAGCCGACAAAAAAGCCTATCCGTTGCGGATCAATGCCAGCGTGCTCGATGCCATGCAGCGCTGGTCCGAGGACGAGCTGCGCAGCGTCAATGCACAGATCGAATACGTGTTGCGCGAAGCCCTGCGCAAGGCCGGTCGACTCAAGGCGCAGAAGCCTGATTCCACATCCAGCTCCGACGAAACCTGATCCACGGACTCGACCCCATGTCTGCTATTCCAGCGCTGCCGAATGAGAAGTCATCCAACCTGAGACTCGCCCTGCTGCTGGGTTTTGCCAGCCTGCTGGCGACCTTGGCGTTGTTCCCGTATTTGCACGCGCTGATGCAGGAAAAGCTCGACGCACTACCGCTGCCGCTATGGCTGATTGCGGGGATGCAGGCTGCACAGAATGGCGTGTTGTGTTGGCTGCTGGCATGGTTGGGACTGTTCCTCGGTCGCCAACACGGTCTTGGTGCGCCATGGCTGTCGGCATGGGTTTCACGACGACCGTTGCCCGCTTCGGTACGCAGCCATTGGTGGCTGGCCGTGGCGCTCGGTTTGCTGGTCGGACTGGCCGTCACCGGACTCGACCAACTGTGGCCGCACCCTGCCACCGATACAGCGCCTATCGCCGCATGGCGTGGCTTGCTGGCATCGTTCTACGGCGGCACCGCGGAAGAGATTCAATTGCGACTATTCGTGGTCAGCTTGCTGGTATGGCTGTTTGCTCGGATTGGTCGCCGTCAGGCTGCCACATGGATGTTTGTCAGCGCCATCGTCCTGGCGGCCTTGCTGTTCGGTGCTGGCCACCTGCCCGCAGCTTTCGCGGCGGGCCTTGCCGGAACACCGTTACTGATTGCACGCATCGTGCTGCTCAACGCCGTGGTCGGCCTGGTCACCGGTGGCATCTTCTGGAAATGGGGACTCGAGCACGCCATGCTCACCCACTTCTGCTGCGACCTGGTGTTGCATGTACTGATGCCGCTGCTCGGCATGCCAGGCTGATCAACGCGTGGCCAGCGACACCGGCTGAAGTTCGGGGAGTTTGTACACACGCACCTGCGGACGCGAACCACTGATCACCAACAACCGGTCTTCGCCGGCCGAAATCGAATGGATATCACCCAGGCCATCAGCCGCACCCAGGCGCTGCAACGGACGTCCATCGTTGGCGTCATAAATCACCAGTTCGCGGGTGTCCGGATCAGTGACCAGCAGCCAGTCATGCTGCGCATCCTGCCAGTGCACGAGGTTCTGCACCGTGGCAGCCGGCGGCGAATGATCAACGGCCTCTGCCACAGGCCAGGCGATGTGCAGCGTCCACGCAGCCGACACCGCGAGGATCAACCACGGCAACCAGCACCACACTGGCACCGTCTGGACGGCGTGGGCAGAGTGATGACGAGCTGCAAGCTGCTTGCTCATGACTGACAGGGTCCCACCAGTCAATGACAAGACCGTTACCGTGACGAGACACCTCCATCGCCTCGTAAAGACAGACCCAGCGCGATCCAGCCGATGATGAAAGCCAAACCACCAAATGGCGTGATGATCCCGGTCCAGCGTGGTGCACCAAGCGCAAGCGCATACAGGCTGCCACTGAACAGCACGATGCCCAGGCCGAATGCGATGCAAGAGTAGCGTGCACTGCGCCCATGCCCCAACGCTATTGCCAATGTCAGCGCCAACGCGTGCCAGGCGTGGTAATTCACCGCGGTGTGCCATAACTCACTGCCACGCGCATCGAGCACGCCGCGCAGCGCATGTGCGCCGAACGCACCCAGCAACACTGCACTGGCGCCAGCGGCGGCGACCAGAAGGCCGGCTTGCTTGCTGACAGGTTGTCGCATCATGGTCTCGTTCCCGGGTTTCGAACCCTGCAGCGCGTGCGCTGTCGTATGCTTGTTTGGATGAATACCCCGGATTTTCGCATGAAGTCACACCGCTCCTGCTTTCTCATCCTGCTCTTGCTGCTGGCAGGCACCCTGCTGTTGAGTGCCTGCCATCACGATGAGCCCTTGCCGTTTCGGCTGACCAATGTCACGGGCCACATGCCGACGCTGCAGTTCCAGCTCACCGATGACCAGGGCAAGACCGTCAGCGCCGAGGACTATCGTGGCAAGGTCGTGCTGCTGTATTTCGGCTATACCCACTGCCCCGATGTCTGCCCGCTGACCATGGCACACCTGCATGTGGTGATGCAGCGGCTGGGCAAGCTCGCTGACGGTGCCAAAATCCTGTTCGTGACGGTCGACCCGAGCCGCGACACACCAAAGGTTTTGCACGCCTATGTGCATGCTTTTGACAGCCGCGCCACTGGCCTCTCCGGCAAACCGCGCACGATCGAGGCGCTGGTCAAGCGTTATCGCTCCGCATTCACCCGCGAGCCGGCCACAGCCGATGGCAACTACGAAGTCATCCACAGCTCGGCCATTTACGTGTTCGATCGCGAAGGCAACCCGCGCGTGTTGTTCACCCCCGCCAGCTCGCAAGACGATCTGGTCCACGACCTGCACCTGCTGCTTGCCCAGGGAGACGCCGAATGAAATCACGCTACGCCACCATGTTGTTTGGTCTGCTGATTGCGGGCGTTGCCCACGCTGGCAGCGCCGATCACATCAAGACCAGCCATGCCTGGATACGCGTACTTCCCGGTGATCTGCCGGCGGCAGCCTACGTCACGCTGAACAATGACAGCGACGCGCCGATCGCACTGACCGGTGCCAGCAGCACAGCGTACGCGTCAATCATGCTGCACAAGAGCTCCAGCGAAGGCGGCATGAATCACATGGCGATGCTCGATGCCATGCCTGTGCCCGCCCACGGCAACGCCGCGCTGGCACCGGCTGGCTACCATCTGATGCTGATGAAGGCTGTCAAGCAGGTCCAGCCCGGCGAACATGTGCAACTGCTGCTGAAATTTGCCGACGGCAGCACGCTGGCTACCGATTTCCTCGCGCGCCCAGCCAATGCCGTGGATGCGGGTTCGTAAGCTCAGCTTTCGGCCGTACGCACTGCCCGCTGACGTCTGACCGGCGAGGTCTTTTTCAGTCGGCCACTGCGCGACAGCCGCAGCCATAGCCGCAAGGCCATCAAGCCACCGATCGATTCGATCAAGGCCGCCGGCACCCAGGTAATGACGCCACCGATGAGTTGTCCAGTCATCACATTGAAGGTAAACGCACGGCCACAGATTTCGAAAATCGGATAAAGATCGGTCTTGGAAAACGTGACAATGGCACCGGCGAGGATCTGCGGCGTCATGGTGATCGCCGGCGACAACACGCGCATGCCGGCAACCATGCGACCCGGCGGATGCGGCCGGTGGTCAAGCACGAGTGCCCAGTAGGCGAACCCGCTGATCAGCATGGTCCAGTTCATGAAGCGGTAAACCCGCCAGTCGAGCATCGCCAGCGTCTGAAGCGACGGCACCAGCCAGATCACCACGAACAGCGTGAAAAGAATCGTCGCCACGGTCGGGTTCATCAGCACGCCAAATACCACCCGCCACGGCCACGAGCGCTGCAGCGGTCGTAGCAGACGCACGCGCCAGGATAACGGCAGGCCAGCACGCAACACGCCAGCCGGATAGGAAGCAACAATCAGCAGCGGTGCCAGATGATGCAGCAACAGCTGCTGCAGTCGGTGCACAAAGAACTCATGCTCGGCGAAATAGTCCAGATACGTGTGCAGCGACAGATAGATGATCGCCATGCCGATCCAGAACGACCAACGCCGACTTGCGCTGACCTGCAGCCGGCTGGAGCCACGCCAGTACAGCACACAAGCCAGCACGAACGACGCGAGGAACACCCACGAAAATTCCCACGGCTCAATCCATTTCAACAACGTAGCCATCACATCACTGTACCGATAGACCTCTGCATGAACACCATGCGACCGCCCAGCTTAAGGCAACAGGCAGCCCCGCCGTTGCGGCAGATTGCCGCCTCGGCGGTGACGGTGAACTGATTGATCGGTTCATCGCCGCTGGCTGCGACGGCTGCCGCGACTGCGACGCCAGCCATAGAGCAGACCGATCAGGATCACCAATATCGGCACCACCACGATATTGATGAATTTCACCCGCATGCCCAACGCATCGATCTCGGCATTGAGCTGGTGTTGCACCCCGCGCAGCTCCTTGTTGATCTGCAACTGGCGCTGGCGAAATTGCTCGATCTCGCGGCGCTGCTCGTCGGTGACACTATCGGTATGTGCAGCTTTTGCTGGCTGCAGCTCATCCAGTCGCTGACGGGTTTCGGCCAGCTCCTGCTCCAGCTCGTGCTCTTTCTGCAGAAACTTCTGATCCGCCACATTGCGCAGCGCCTGAACCCGGGCAAATGGTCGCTGCGAAGTGGAGCGGCCGCGAATCGACAGCAAGGCGGATGAGCCACTGAGATTGTCGACCAGGTTGGTGACGAAGTCGCCGTTGTTGGCGAATATCCGCATCATCGTCTCACCCAGCATGGTCTGCGGCTCCACCCACAGACGGTCACTGAGAAGATCGGTATCACCCACCAGAATCACCTCCGATTGAGCCGGGGATTGGGCCAGGTGACCAGGCTCGGTTGCGCGTTCGGGAAAGGCGCTCTGGAACGTTCCGCGCAGGCGTGCCGCGAGCACGTACTGCACGTTGTCAGGCTGGTAATCCTGCAACAACAGCGAGGGATTATTGCTCGAGTCCAGCACGCGCTGGGTTGAAACCAGCATGGCGCCGCCACTGCTTTGCAACAGCGGCGTGAGACGGGTCTGGGCATCCTTGGCCAGATCGAAATAGCCGATCGTCGACACGTTGATGCGCTGCAGACTCGCCGTAATCGCATCGTTGTGGTTGAGCTCCTGCATGCCCAGGTCGAGCATCGCTGGATGATTCAAGCTGTTGCCGGCCAGTTCGATCTGCAGCGCACGGGTGCGGTCAAGCACTACCTTGTGCGGATCGAACAGCAGCCCCCAAGCCGCGAACAGGCGTGTCAGGTTTGAGCTGTGATCGGGGAATGTAGCGCTCTCGACCGAATACGGTGAACGGTCGAGCTCGGCATCCGGATCGACAAACACAGCCAGATGGCCGCCGCGCATCACATACTGGTCAATCGCGTACTGCGCATCAAGGCTTAGCTGCTTTGGCTGGATCAGCAGCAGCACCTTGATGTTGTCGTCAATTTTTTTCAGCTTGGCCGGATCGATTTTTTTCACATCGAACAATTGGCCGAGCTGCTGCAACGCGGTCCACGCTGGCTTGCTCTGCAGCGCGTTGCCATATACGGGCAACTCGCTGATCACGCCGATACTGGGCTTGCTGGTCTGATTCAACTCATACAGCAGCTTGGCAATGTCGTACTCAAGAAAGGCTTCACGCGCCGGATCGAAAAAGGCAATCGACAAGGTCTTGTCCGGCACGTGCTCGTCGATGTTGTAAGCAGCATCGCCACCGACACCCAGCGGCATGGCACTGCCAGCAAGGCCAAAGAAAACTCGTTCACCATTGCTGCCGCCATTTGCCGCCGTCAGGCCACTGCCCTCAGCGCTTGCCTCGTCATCCGAATAGGGCACCGGATCAATCGCCTGCAGGCGAACCCTGCCATGCGAGCGGGCCACCATTTCCTCCAGCATCTCGCGCACGCGTTGCTCGTAGCTGCGCAGCTGCGGCAGGTCACGCGCGGCATGATTGGAGAAATAAAGGGTGAGGCGTATCGGCCGGCTCAACGAGTCGACGATCTTCAGCGTACCGGGCGTCAACGTGTACAGCTTGTCGCTGGTCAGGTCGACCCGCGAAGCCTGCAGCCAGCGACTGCTGGCCACAATCAGCGGCACGGAGAGCATGACCAGCAGAATCAGCGCCAGATACAACTTGCCGCGCCGGCTCAAACGCAGGGTCGAATGGAATACAGATGGGAGGCGCAAGTGAGGCATGCTCAACGCGTCCGTTTGAGATCAAGCAGCAAAACGCTGGCCATCAGCCAGGCGATCATGCTGAGCACGAAATACAGCAAGTCACGCAGATCGAGCACGCCGCGCGATATCGCTTCGAAATGACGCAGCATCGACAAGTGGGCAATCGCGTTGATGAACTTGCGCGGCACATTGTCCTGCAAAAAATCCAGCACCTGCGGTTGCCCGATCAGGATCAGCAGCACACAAACCAGCGCCGTAAGGATGAAAGCCACCACCTGACTGTTGGTCAATGCCGAGAGACACGAGCCGATGGCAATGAACGTGCCGGCCATCAACCAGCTACCCAGATAGCCGGCCAGTATCACCCCGTTATCAGGGTCGCCGAGATAGTTGACGGTGATCCAGATTGGAAAAGTCAGCGCCAGCGCCAGCCCGATGAACAACCACGCCGCCATGAATTTACCCAGCACTGCCTGCCATAGAGTCAGAGGCAAGGTCAGCAGCAGTTCAAGCGTGCTGTCCTTGGCCTCCTCCGCCCACATACGCATGGTGATCGCCGGCACCAGGATCAGGTACAGCCAGGGATGCATGATGAAGAACGGCTGCAGGTCGGACTGACCACGCTCGTAGAAATCGCCAGCGTAGAACGTGAGGATTCCGGCCAGCACCAGAAAAATCACCAGAAACACATACGCCACAGGCGTCACGAAATAGCTGCGTAGTTCGCGTCGCATCACGGCACCGGTCGGACTCATGGCCGCCCCCCATCCGTCGTGTCGCGCTCGACCTCGGTGGTGATGTGGCGAAACACTTCGTCCAGTCGGCCGCGTTCGAGCTGGATCTCGGAAACCTCCAGACCCTGCTGCTGCAACAGCTGCTCGACCGGCTCGAGAATGCGCTCACCCGGCTTGGGGAAAACCGTGATGCGGCCGTCCAGCGGATCGACTTCTATCGAGGCCACTTCGGGCAGGCGTCCGAGCATTTCCTGTGACATGCTGCTACCGGGCGCACTGAACGACACTGCGCCGTGGTAGCGGGAGCGCGCCTCAAGCTCCGCTGGCGTGGCATCGGCCAATAACTTGCCATCCGCCAGAATCACCACCCGATTGCACAAGGCATGAACCTCTTCGAGCAGATGGGTTGAGATCAGGATGGTGCGCTCGCGTGCCATTACGTCGATCAGCTGGCGAACGGCATGCTTCTGGTTGGGATCCAGACCATCGGTAGGCTCATCCAGCATCAGCACGGGTGGATCATGCAGAATCGCCTGGGCCAGACCAACCCGTCGGCGCAAACCCTTCGACAAGGTATCAATGCAGACATCCAGTACATCGTCGAGCTGAAGGTGCTGCACGACTTCGTCCAGGCGTCGGTGACCGGCATCCGAGCGAAGCCCGCGCATGCGTACGATGAAACGCAGAAACTCACGTACGGTCAGTTCACCATAGCTCGGCGCACCTTCCGGCAAATAGCCCAGTGCCCGCTTGGCTTTCAGCGGCTCGCGCACGACATCGTGGCCACATACGCGGGCCACGCCCGAGGTTGGCACCAGAAAGCCGGCGATCATGCGCATAGCCGTCGATTTGCCGGCACCGTTTGGCCCAAGCATGCCGAGCACCTGACCCGGTTCGACGCGTATGTTCAACGCATCGACTGCGGTCAGGTTGCCATAGCATCGGGTCAGCTGTTCGGTTTCGATCATCTACAAAATGGGTTCTTCGTCATGGGCAAGCCATGTCGCTGGCGGTCAGGTAGAACGGGCTTATGCAATGTACCGCAACCTGCCGGCAAAGTTCGGACGCTGCAACGCTCAGCGACAGCAATCCGCACGAACTGAAAATAAAAAGGCCTCTCCTGCAGCAGGAGAGGCCTTCGGGTTTGATCACGCTGGCGGCTGATTATTCCGCGCTGGCCGACTCGGCTGGCTTGTCACCGGTGCTGGCCGCTTCTGCCGGCACGTCGCTGGAGCTGGCCGGTGCAGGCGCGGAGCCAGCAGCTGCCGGGGCGCTTTCGTCATCAAGCGACGGCGGTGTGATGCCAGCTTCCTGTTCCGGTGTCTTCGCAGGAGCATCGGTGATCGGGAGATACACGTAGTACTTGGCGTACTCGGTGATATTGCCCTTCTCGTCGAACACGGCCGGTTTGGCGACCACGTTATACGGGCGATTGACCACGGCATCGAATTCATAGCCATGAGTCTGCGCATAAGCCTTGAGCATGTCGCGGGTCTGCGGCACACCGGCGAAGGTGCCGTTCCAGACACCACGCAGAGCAGCTCCGCCAAAGGCCAGCGTGGCGCGGACGTTGCCGCTCACCACCAGACGGCCGTAACGGTCCTTGCTGCCAGCCGTCATGACGTCGCCTTCCGCGGCGGCTTCGGTGCTGCTGGCCGGCGCAGGAGCTGCGGCCGTACCCAACGCCGGTGCGATCGGCGGGCTCAACTGGTAGCTCTCGTTGTCGATCGTCAGCGTGCTCGAATCAATCGGCAGCGCCACGTCGAAGCTGAAAATCTGGTCGCCATAGTTGGTGGTGAACAGGATCCGGGTGCCGGTCACGTTCACGCCAAGCTTCTTGGCTGCATCCTGCAGTTCCGTGGTGGCAGCATTGATCGCATCATCCAGTGCGCCGAGGCCTTGCTTGCGTTCCATCGAGGTGGAAACCAGCAGTACCGGCGTCGGCTGCGTCTGCTCGATGTAGGGAACCAGGCTGCTGTAGTCGATGTTCGGCATACCAGCCAGAACGTTCTGCAGGTTGTTCAGGCCAAACTGGATGAAGCTGTCGGGATCGCCATGCAGATACAGGTAAGAGAACCGGTTGACCAGGTTCCAGCCGTAAGCCACGTCATACGCCCAGGTGACCTTGGTCAACTGACCACGGCTGCCTTCGCGCTCGAGGTCAAGCGTGTAGTGCTTGTCCAGGCCACGCCAGTTGTTGTCGAGGTTCCAGATGATGGTGGCTTTCTGGGTGCTGGCGTCGATCTTGTCGAATTCCGGCTTGGCACTGGCGATGGTCATGCCACCATGGCCGATTTGTTCTTGGTCGCTGGTCCAGCTGATCTCGGAACCCGGGCCGAAGAACTTGCCCGAAAATTCGTATTTGGTGTTGGGATCCGTGCCGCGCAGTGCCGAGTACTGTGGGAATCGACGGAAATTGTCGAGCACGTCATAAACCTGACGCAGATCCTTGCCGATGACCAGCGATCGCTCCACATGACCACTGCTGGGCATGATCACCGCAGCCAGGACACCGACAACCGCCACGATGACCAGGGCGGCAAGAAATTCAAGGACACGCATCATTCCAGAGTTCTCCGAAGCGTCTCTACGCCAAACTTAAAAGTTGTGTCGCCCCGGCCGCCTTGGGAGTGACCCAAGAGTTGTCCCGAAACCACGACAGGGGGGTCGGCAAATGCCGAAGCTACGGATGTTAGCTGCTCACGGGCTGGAACGCCATCCACACCGTTTTAACTGTCCGATAGCCTGAAAAACGAGCTGCAGCGGGCCCTTCACCTCAACCCGCGCGGTACCGGGACTTCAGACGATACCCATTTCCAGCGCCTTCAACACCGCACGCGTGCGATCACGCACGCCCAGCTTGGACAGGATGTTGGACACGTGATTCTTGACCGTGCCCTCGGCCACTTTCAGCGAATTGGCAATTTCCTTGTTGCTGTAGCCGCCAGAGAGCAGGCGCAGGATCTCGGTTTCGCGCTCGGTCAGCGGATCGGGCTGTTCCAGGCTGGTGAACTGGTTATGCATCTTCGACACGCCAACCATCAGGCGCTGGGTGACCATCGGTGCCACCAGCGAGCCGCCGGCAGCGACGGTGCGCACCGCTTCGACCAGTTGTTCCAGCGAAACGTCCTTCAGCAAATACCCCCGCGCACCCGCTTTCAGACCCTGCAGTACCAGCTGGTCGTCGTCAAAAGTGGTCAGGATGATGGTTGGCGGCAGCTCATTGCGTGCCGACAGCGCCTGCAATACCTCCAGCCCGCTCATATTGGGCATGCGCAGATCCAGCAACACCACATCCGGCTTGACCCGCGGAATGTCCTGAACAGCCTGTGCCCCGTCGGCGCACTCGGCTACCACGCGGATATCCTCGGCCAGATCCAGCAGCGAACGAACGCCCTGGCGTACCAGATTCTGGTCATCGACGAGACAAACGGAAATCATCGCAAATCCTCAGGAACCATGATGCAGGAGTGATATCGGGATAATCGCCGAGACCGACATTCCAGCCTCGACGCCTCCAAACACGAAGGCAGACCATCGACATTACGACACATTCAATGCCGGCGGTTCAAACCGGGTCGGCGCATGCGCCAACGCGGAGTGTTCATCCAGCGGCAGCCGCACGGTCAGCGCAAAACCATGGCCCGGGCCGGAATCGAGGGTCAGACTGCCACCGAACTCGACCAGCCGTTCGCGCATGCCTGACAAGCCATTGCCAGGCTCGATCCGTTCTGCCCCACGACCATCGTCGCGCGCATGCAGGCCGAGCAAACTGGCCTCCGCATAAGCGAAATTGAGCCATAGATTGCGCGCGCCCGCATGCTTGGCCGTATTGGTAATGATTTCCTGTGCGCAGCGCAGCAACACCTGCGCCCGGCGCGGATCCTCCACACTGAAGCGAGGCGGCATCACAACATGCACCTTGAGGCCCGGCACGCCATCAGTAAGGCTGCGCAAGGCCTGGGTCAGGTCGATCGCATCGTCCTGGCGCAACTCGCTGACCACTTCGCGCACATCCGCCAGCAGGTGCCTGGCTGTGCTCTGCGCCTTGCGTACATGAGTACCGGCCGCTTCATTGGTGAGATGGCTGGCCACCTCAAGATTGAGGCTCAACGCGGTGAGGTGATGGCCGATCAGGTCATGCAGATCACGGGCAATGCGCATGCGCTCGGCAATCCGGCTGGATTCGGCCAGCAGCGCCCGGGTGGCACGCAGTTCGGAGTTCAGCCGACGCTGCTCGTCGCGTCCGGCCGCCTGCTGGCTGGCTACCGTGGACGCCACGAAAGCCAGTGCCGAGAAACTCATGTAGATGCTCACCTGCAGCAAGGCGATGGTGATCGAGTACTCCAGCTCCGGAAACGTGGCGAACACCACAACCAGGATCAGGTTTTGCAATACCACCCAGCACACGCCCAGCCAGAACGATAAAAACCATGGCAGTACCACCGAAGTCACCACCATCAGCATGGCCGAAAGCCCGCTGTGGCTGTACCAGCCCACCGCCACCGCCGCCGCGGTCATCAAGGCCAAGCCCGCCAGGCGCAAGCCGATATTGCTGCGGGAATCGGGATTGCGCGTGGTCAGCAGGTACAGCAGACCAAACAGCAGATAACTCAACGTCCACATCAGGATCGACAGGTTGTGCTGATGAATCTGGCCAACCCGCTCGCTGGCCCAACTGCTGATCAGCGGCAGACCCACGCACAGGTAAGCGAAAAAACCGGTGATACGCAGCAGGCGAATGTGGCTGAAGTAGGACTTGGGCATAGTCCGGCATGATAGGCGCAGAGCGTGCCGACGCAATCGGCGAGAAGTCATGCCACGCCAACCCGCGAATCTGCCGACGGCTTCAGCATCGGGTTGATTGATCCCAGTCGACCAGGACTGGTACAGGTCCTCCTCGGAATTGCCGCCCAGATCCCGCTTTACGAAGCATTTACATATGGCCTGTGCGGGTGTGTCCGGCTTCTGCGCATGGCATAATGATTCTATTGCCCGAGGCCGATCCGTCGACCCTCGCCCCTCGTTTCCATACTTTGCGGAGCAACGAATGGCCCTTGCCATCCGCGACGTGCGCGAGCACGACCTGGATGCCGTCCTGGCGCTCAACAACGCCGCCGGCCGATCCATCCTCGCCCTCGACACCGCCCAACTGCGCTACTTGTTCCAGCACGCGGATTACTTCCGCGTGGCTGAAATCGATGGCCATCTGGCGGGCTTTCTGATTGCGCTGCGCAATGGCGGTGAATACCCCAGCTCAAACTACCAGTGGTTTGGCGAACGCTATCCCGAGTTCATCTACATTGACCGCATCGTGGTCGCCAACGCTTATCGCCGCCACGGCCTGGGCCGCATCTTCTATTCCGATGTGCACAGCTATGCGGAAGTTCGTGTGCCTCTGCTGACCTGCGAAGTCTTTCTGGAGCCACGCGACGACGTGGTGGTGCTGTTCCACGGCACCTACGGTTTTCAGGAAGTCGGCCAACAGCGCATGAACAAGAATGGCCCCAAGGTCAGCCTGCTGGCCAAGGACCTGCCCAGCTACGCCTTTGTTCGTGAGACCTGGCTCGACCAGGGCGGCCTGCCCGACGTGCCCTGGCTTGCCGAGCGTCAGCACCCACAGACTGGTGATGTCGACAATCGCCGCCTGGCAGGAGACCGGCACGCATGAGTGCTACCGAAACCACCGAATCCTGCGACCTGCGCTTCGGGCAAGTAGGCATTGCCTGCGTGCGCGTACGCCGGGTCGATGCTGCCGCCCTTTGCGAAGAACTGGAGCGGCGCGTACGCGCTGCACCGCAGATGTTCTCCCGCGCTGCCGTGGTGCTGGATCTGAGTCATCTGCTCGACCTGCCCGACGACGGCGCGGTCGACGCGCTACTCGAAGCCGTGCGCAGCGCCGGCATGCTGCCGGTCGGCCTGGCCTACGGCACCAGCGAAACCGAGGCCCTGGCCAAGCGCATGGGCTTGCCGCTGATCGCCAAGTTTCGCGCCGCGTACGAACCGGCGCAAGCCGCTGCAGCCCCGGCCGAACCGGCACCGCGCAGCGAACCTGCCACGCAGCGTGAAGCCGTGCAGGCACCTGTCGCCGCACCTGCCCCGCAAGGCACACAGATGCATGGCGGCTCGGTCCGATCCGGCCAGCAGCTGTATGCCCGCGATCGCGATCTCATTGTCACCGGCGCGATTGCCAACGGCGCCGAGGTGATCGCCGATGGCAACATCCATGTATACGGCAGCCTGCGCGGTCGTGCCATGGCCGGCGCGCAGGGCGACGAGAACGCACGCATCTTTGTTGCCGACTTCCGCGCCGAACTGGTGGCGATCGCCGGCCACTATCGCGTCTTTGAACAAATTCCTGACGACCTGGAGGGCCAGTCCGTGCAATGCTGGCTCGAAGGCGAAAAGCTGTTGATCGCCAGGCTGTGATCACCTACAACATCGACTACAACAAGAACCCCGCGGAGATGAACCCTTGACTGCTGAGATTATCGTTGTCACCTCCGGAAAAGGCGGTGTAGGCAAAACCACAACCAGCGCTTCACTCGCCACCGGACTGGCGATGGCCGGCAAAAAAGTCGCCGTCATCGACTTCGACGTCGGCCTGCGCAATCTCGACCTGATCATGGGATGCGAGCGTCGCGTGGTCTACGACTTCGTCAACGTCGTCCACGGCGAAGCCACACTGAAGCAGTCGCTGATCAAGGACAAGCGCTACGACAATCTGTACGTGCTGGCCGCCAGCCAGACCCGCGACAAGGACGCATTGACCCAGGAAGGCGTCGAGAAAGTGCTCGATGGCCTCTCCGAAGAAGGCTTCGACTACGTCGTCTGCGACTCGCCGGCCGGCATCGAGAAAGGCGCCCACCTGGCGATGTACTTCGCCGACCACGCGGTCGTGGTGGTCAACCCGGAAGTCTCCTCGGTACGCGATTCCGACCGTATCCTCGGGCTGCTCGCCAGCAAGACGCGTCGCGCCGAAAAGGGCGAAGGCCCGATCACCCAACACCTGTTGCTGACCCGTTACAACCCGGGCCGGGTGGCGATTGGCGAAATGCTCAGCGTCAAGGACGTCGAGGAAATCCTCGGCATCGAAGTGGTCGGCGTGATTCCGGAATCGGAGAACGTGCTGACCGCGTCCAACAACGGCATTCCGGTGATTGTCGACACCAACTCGCAGGCCGGCCAGGCCTATGGCGACACCGTCGCACGCATTCTCGGCGAAGAGCGGCCGCTGCGTTTCATCGACGTGCCCAAGAAGGGCTTTCTCCAGCGCGTGTTCGGAGGTTGATCACGATGGGCATCCTTGATTTCCTGAAGCGCAAGCCCGAGCCGACGGCCAACGTGGCCCGCGAACGCTTGCGCATCATTGTCGCGCAGGAGCGCTCCACCCGGGGCGCACCCGATTACCTGCCTATGATGCGCAGCGAGTTGCTCGAAGTGATCAAGAAGTATGTCCACGTCGACATTGATGCGATCAACATCAATGTCGAGCACGACAGTGGGCATGAAATTCTCGAACTCTCGGTGGCACTGCCCGAAGGCAAACCCGCTGCCGTCTGAATGGCGGCAGCGACTTCCGAAGTATTGCCCCACGAATCTTCGGCCATGCGTTGACTGACGTAACCATGCGTCCCCTTACCGACCCCTCGCTCCGACCCATGCACTCCGCACCGTTCACTTCGTCGCAAGGCGACAACTCACCGGCGCCCGTTGTGCTGCGCATGAGTCAGACCGGTTTCGAAGCGCCTGCAGCCCTGCTTGCGCGTTTCGGACTGCAACTGCACCGGGTTGCCGATGGCGAGCCGATTCCCGGCAGCTTCTGGGGTGATGACGAGGCCGGCATCATTGGCCCCAACGTCTATGCTCGCGACGACACACCAATCCATTCAGTTCTGCATGAGGCCGGCCACCTGATCGTGCTTCCTGCCGAACAGCGCAGGAATGTGCACACTGACGCCACCGATTCGGTCGAGGAAGAAGACGCCACCTGTTATCTGCAGATCGTGCTGGCCGATGAGCTGCCAGGCGTCGGGCGCCAGCGCCTGATGCAGGACATGGATGCCTGGGGTTATTCGTTCAGACTCGGCTCGACCCAGGCATGGTTCGAACACGATGCTGCCGAGGCACGTGAGTTCCTGCTCCAGCGCGGGCTACCCTGAGTCCCTGCGTCGTTGACCAATCTAGTTGGCGTGCCAATCGCCGTCAGCGCCCTTGCTGTATTTTTTCTTGACTGCCGCCCAGGCAACCTTGTGTGCGGCCTCCTCTCGCGACTCATCGCCGCGTCGATCATCGCGATCGGCATACTCATTCCAGGCGCTGTTGAAAGCCTCCTTGTAAATCTCCTGAGCGTGTCTGGGTACGTGATCGCGCACTGAGCCGGGCAAGTCGGCGATGGATTTGTAAGGCATGGCAGCACTCCTTCATCGGGGTCGTTGTCTGGCAACCATCACCCTGACCCGATCAAGTTGCCGTCAACCAAACGTTGTGACGGCCGTGCAAGCCATGCATCATTCAGATATATCAAGGAAAATCGGCTTCGGTTCGACGCGTCCAGCCCAGGCTGGAGCCGACACGGGATCAACCCTCACTACGCAGGAGGGCGCCATGGCAAGGCGCAAACTGGTGTTGCTGTTTGACGGCACCTGGAACAAGCCCGAATCCAACACCAACGTGGAGCGTCTGCGGCGGATGCTTGCGTCCCAGGATGCTGATGGCATCGAACAGGTCATCAACTACATTCCGGGTGTCGGCGTTAAGCGCGGCATCACGCACCTGCTCGGCGGCGCGTTTGGCTACGGCCTCTCGCGCAACGTAATCGATGGTTATCGTTGGCTTTGCGAAAACTGGCAAGCCGGTGACGTGTTGTATCTGTTCGGCTTCAGCCGAGGCGCTTATACCGCACGCAGCCTGGCCGGGATGATTCGCAAATGCGGCCTGCTGCGACGCGATGTGGACGGCAAGTTGTCAGATGCCAACACGTCCAGCGCATATGACTTTTATCGCGACACCGACACGCGACCCGACAGTCCGGCGGCGGTGGCGTTTCGTGCCAGCCGTTCAACCGAGATAACCATCGAATTCATCGGGGTGTGGGATACCGTCGGCACACTCGGCATCCCGGATGTTGCCTCATGGTTTCCCTACGCCCGCTCGCGCTACCAGTTCCATGACACCGAGCTGAGCCACATCGTGAGATACGCCTATCAGGCACTGGCGCTGGACGAACATCGCGCCGATTTTGCACCCGCCGTGTGGATGCGCAATCCCTTCACGCTCAAGCCCGGTGAAAAAGCCACCGACAAGAAATCCGGGCAGATCGAGATCGAGCAACGCTGGTTTATCGGCTCGCACTCGGATGTCGGTGGCGGCAACGATCACGACGGTGCCGGCCACAAGCCCGACCTGCTACCCGAGCTGCCGCTGGCCTGGCTGCAGCGCAAGGCCAGCGACGCCGGCCTGGCCTGCAGCGAATGGTTGCCAGCAACTGACGCCTATCTCGGCGTACCGCGCGATTCGTATGCCGAATTCATGGACGGTCTCTACAAAGAGTTCAAGGCACCTTACGACCGCGCCATCGGCACCGGCGTCAACGAGAAGGTGGATGAATCGGTATGGCAGCGCTGGCTGGCCGACACCAGCTACCGCTCGCCTGCGCTGGTGCAGGCGCTACGCCGGGCAATCGTGCTGATGTCAGTCGACTCCGTGGTCGCTGCACCCGACGCCTGAGCCGCTCGGTGCCATGGACATTACCGCGAATCAATGCGGCTCGGCCATATCGGCCTGCATGCGTGTCGCCACATCGACAGCTGCCGCCTGATCCAGCGAACGTTGCGTAAGCCTGCCGTAGCAGATCCAGGCCAATACGCCGACCACCGTCAAGCCGGTGGCACCAAAAGCCAGATGCAGCATGCTCACCGACAACAGCGGCGACAGCATGCCCGCCACCACGCTGCTCAGCAACAAGCTGGCAAAGGCCTGCGTCGAGGAAATGCCGCCGCGCTGCTGCGGAAAACGATCCAGCAGCAACAAGGTCAAGGTGGGAAACGCCAGCTGCACACCGATACCGTGCAGCACCAGTGGCAACATCGACCAGGGCAGGCGCGGCTCGGGGAACACCAGCGCCAACAGCAAGTCGAGACCGCAAGCCAACAGCATGGCTGCGTAACCCAGGTTGACGGTAAATCGTACGCTGCGCCGCTCAGCCATCCGCCCGGAAAGCCATGCACCGCCGATCAGGCCGATCACCACCGGCAGGAACAACCAGGGAAAACCCTGCGCCGACAGGCCGAGCAATTCACGCACGATGCGCGGCGCCGAGGAGATATACAGAAAAAGCCCGGCAAAATTGACCGAACCGGAGATCAGCAGCGGCCAGAACGGCGCATCCCGCCCGAACGAGGCATAGCTGGCCAGCAGCGGCCGCGGCGCAAATCGCACACGTAGCTCCGGCGGGTGCGTCTCGCTCAGCCACAGCACCAAGGCCAGCGCCAACAAGGCGCTGAAAACGGCCAGCACCCAGAAAATGCCGTGCCAGCCACCCAGCGGCAGCAGCACGGCACCGACCATCGGAGCAATCACCGGCGCCACGCCGAAAATCATCATGACCCGCGACATGAGTTGCTGTGCGGCAGGGCCATGCAGGCTGTCTCGAATCACCGCGCGCCCAACCACCAGACCCGCGCCGGCACACATGCCTTGCAGGCCACGGCAAACCAGCAGCATCGCGAACGATACCGACAACGCCGCACCAATCGAAGCCAGCGCATACAGCAACATGCCAGCCACCATCACCGGCTTGCGCCCGATCGCATCGGAGATCGAGCCGTGAAACAGACTCATGCCGGCATAGGTGATCAGGTACACGCTGATCAGCTGTTGCAAGGCGACATCATCGACCGCGAATTGCGCACCGATCAGCGGAAACGCTGGAAAAACGGCATCGATCGAGAACGGACCGATCATCGACAGGCCGGCCAGCAACCAGGTCAGGCTGCGGGGCACATTTTGCGGGGAAGACGTCATGACGAAAGGCAAGGCCGAAACAGGAGCCGCACGAGTATAAGGTGTGAGACTGCGCTGACCTTATATGCAGCTTGACGAATAGCCAGCCAGATCGACTACGATGAGCGCTCGGGAGATGGCATGCCTCCCGTTCCGCACCAGCGCTCCGGCCTGCGTGGAACAAACCACCTCCCGCGCGGCGACGAGGTTGATGATGCCTGCACCACCGGCCTGTCCGGCGGCGCAGGCGTGCCTGCCCACCGCTGAGCAGCCGGACTTTTCATTCAGGGAGAAGCGCTCGTGGGTGTCAGCGGATTCATTGCAATCGGATTGGGCGGCGCCATCGGCTGCTGGGTCCGTTGGGGTCTTGGCATGTTGTTCAATCCCATCTTCCCTACCCTGCCGTTGGGCACGCTCGCGGCCAACCTCACCGGTGGGTTGTTGATGGGTATCGCGATCGGACTGTTCCGGCATTTCCAGGCTGCATCGCCCGAACTGCAGTTGTTCGTGATGACCGGATTCCTTGGTGGGCTGACGACCTTCTCCACCTTCTCGGCCGAAGCGACCACCTTGCTGCTGCGCCAGCAATATCTGTGGTTCAGCGGCCACGTCCTGGTGCACCTCACCGGCTCGCTGGCGATGACCGTGCTGGGCCTGACACTCATCCGCAGCCTGCTGCGTCATGCATAGGGAGAACCGCATGAGTCAGGAAACGCTGCAACAAGGTGTGCACCTGTATTTCTATTGCCATGTGCGCGCCAAGCATAATGGCGTGCTGCTCTCCGAATGGCTGCTTGATCAGGCCCGCCAACTGAAGATTGGCGGCGGCTCGGTGTTCCGTGCCATCGCTGGCTACGGTCGCCACGGCGTGCTGCACGAAGAGCAGTTCTTCGAACTGGCCGATGATCTCACCGTGAAAGTTGATTTTCTGCTGACAGATGACCAGGTTGAACGTCTGCTGCAGCGTGTCCGCGAGGCCAATGTCAAAGTGGTTTATGCACGCTCTGCCACGTCATTCGCCGTCCTTGGGAAAACCAGTTAGCGGAGCCGCAGCCCTTTTCCGGCGTCGCATTTCACTGCGAGGTAAACATGAAACAGGACTCCCTGAAAGCTCGCGCCAGCGAATTGCTTGAACAAGCCGGCATCCATATCAATGGCAGCGCACCCATCGACTTGCGCGTGCATGACGAGCGACTCTACGCCAGCGTGTTCGCACACGGCTCGCTCGGATTGGGCGAAGCCTATATGGACGGTTGGTGGGACGCCGATGATTTGCCCGGGCTATGCACCCGCTTGCTGACCGCGGGTCTCGATCAGGATCTGAAAACCCTCGACACCGTGCTCGCCCATCTCAAGGCTCGCTTCATCAACCTGCAACGCGGCGAGCGCGCCTTCGAGATCGGCAAGGCGCATTACGACCTCGGCAATGATCTGTTCCAGGCCATGTTGGGCAAACGTCTGGTGTATTCCTGCGGCTATTGGGCCAATACCGACAATCTCGACGACGCGCAGGCCGCCAAGCTCGACCTGGTCTGTCGCAAGCTGCAGCTGAAGCGTGGCCAGCGCGTCCTTGATATCGGTTGCGGTTGGGGCGAGGCACTCAAGTTTGCCACCGAACATTACGGCGTCGAAGGTGTTGGCATCACCGTGTCGCAGGAACAGGCCGACTTCGCGCGGAAGCTGTGCGCAGGCCTGCCGATCGAGATCCGCCTGCAGGATTACCACGACATTGACGAGAAATTCGACGCGGTATTTTCGATCGGCATGTTCGAGCACGTCGGCGGCAAGAACTATCGCGCCTATTTCGAAACCGTGCGTCGCTGCCTCAAGGATGACGGCCTGTCGCTGCTGCATTGCATTGGCAGCAACGGCAGTCCCGCACAAACCGATGCGTGGATCGAGAAATACATCTTCCCCAATTCGATGATTCCCGCCGCCAGCCAGGTCACCACCGCGCTGGAGGATCTGTTTGTGGTCGAGGACTGGCACAACTTCGGCGCCGATTACGATCGCACGCTGGGCGCATGGCGAGCCAACTTCGATGCCGCATGGCCGCAGCTTTCATCCAGCTACGACGAACGCTTTCGGCGCATGTGGCATTACTACCTGGCCGTATCGGCCGGCGTTTTTCGCAGCCGCCGCGACCAGCTGTGGCAGATCACCCTGAGCCCGCACGGTGTCGCCGGCGGCTATAGGGTGCCGCGCTGATTGCGGGACATGCTTGCCGCCGGCACCACGCCGCCGCATAGTCAGGCTTGACCTTGTCGTCAGGGGAATGCCGTGAAGCGCTATATCACCAACTTGCTGGCCGCACTGGTTCTGGCCGCCAGCGCCTTCATCTGTGCCGCCACCGAACCCGCCAGAATGGCACCAGTCCCTAACTACTTCGACCACGCCAACCCCGGCGAAGTGCAGGCCGGTGGCGTAAAGATGATCCCGATCACCACGCCCAAAGGCACGTTCCACGTCTGGACCAAGCGCGTCGGCAACAATCCGAAGCTGGCTGTCCTGCTGCTGCATGGCGGCCCCGGTGCCACCCACGAATACTTTGAAGTGTTCGACAGCTTTCTTCCCGCCGCCGGCATCGAATACATCTACTACGACCAGCTCGGCTCGGCCTACAGCGACCAGCCGAAGGACGACTCGTTGTGGACCACCGACCGCTACGTCGACGAAGTGGAGCAGGTACGCCAGGCCTTGCATCTGGACAAGAACAACTTCTGCGTGCTCGGCCAGTCCTGGGGCGGCATTCTGGCGATCGAATATGCACTGAAATACCAGCAACACCTGAAGTGCCTGATCATCTCCAACATGATGGACTCGATTCCGGCCTATAACGCCTACGCCAAGAACGTACTCGAACCGGCGATGGACCACACCAAACTGGCCGAGGTGAAAAAGCTCGAAGCCGAACATCGCACCGACGACCCGCGTTACATGCAGATCCTGATGCCGATGCATTACGAAAAGCACACCTTGCGCATGCCTGCCGATCAATGGCCTGAACCGGTGACCCGCTCATTCGGCCATATCAACAAACACATCTACAGCCTGATGCAGGGCCCGAGCGAACTGGGCGCCAGCGGCCGACTGGAACACTGGGATCGCAGCAAGGATCTGCATCGCATCACCGTGCCAACCCTGGTGATCGGCGCGACCTACGACACCATGGATCCGAAATACATGGCCGGCATGGCGAAGAAGTTGCCACATGGACAATTCCTGCTGTGCCCGAAAGGCAGCCATCTGGCGATGTATGACGACCAGCAGGTCTACTTCGGTGGGCTGATCAAATTCCTGAAAAGTGTCGAGGCAGAATGACGTGGTGAAATCTTGAAGAGTCGACGATCGAGAAATCATCGGGGCGCACGATTGCTGCTTGGCCTGCTGCTGATTCTTCCCGCAGCGCTTATTGCCCACCCCGTCTTGTGGGTGGTGAAGGATACCGACACCACCATTTATCTGTTCGGCACCGTCCATCTGCTGCCGAACGACACCAGCTGGCGCTATCCCGCACTGGAGCAGGCACTGGCTGACAGCCAGCTGCTGTACGTCGAAATCACCGATGACAATCCGGCCAATATGGCCGCGCTGGTGATGCAACACGGCATGGACTTCCAGCATCCGCTGGACAGCCTGCTCAGCCCATCGCAATGGCTGCAGCTGAATACCGCTGCGAACAAGGCGGGCGTGCCAGGCGGCGCCCAGACATTGCGCCCGATGCGGCCGTGGCTGGCTGCGTTGACCATCGCCACCGCGCCACTGTTGAAGGCCGGGCTTGACCCCGAGCATGGCGTCGACAAGCAGTTGAAGGCGCAGATGACCGAAGCAGGAAAAGCAGTGCGCGGGCTGGAAACCGCCGAGCAGCAGATCAACTTCCTCGCGGACATGCCACAAACCGTGCAGCTGGCGCTGCTGCGCTCGACCCTGCACGACTTCGACAAAGCCACTTTGCAACTCACCGAATTGATCGAGGCCTGGAAAGCCGGTGACATCGCCACGATTGCACGGATCGAAGACGAGGATTTACGCCAGAAAGAACCCAAGCTGTACCAACGCCTGCTGGTGCAGCGCAATCAGGACTGGGCCGCCCGCATCAGTGATTTGCTGCACCACGAGACAGGCAGCGTATTCATCGCCGTGGGTGCCGCCCACCTGGCCGGACCGGACAGTGTGCAAGTGCAACTGAAGAAGCTGGGCATCGAGAGCGCACGCGACTAGCCCGAAGTCGCTGTAGGAGCGCACCCTGTGCGCGATGCTCTTCAATGTGCCAGCACAAGCCCAAAAGCTCGCGCACAGGGTGCGCTCCTACAAGTGAAGGCCGCTTTCTGGCACCATCGACCGGCTATCCGCGCAGCCTGCGCGCCAATGAATTGATGTAACCGCATGAACCTGCAAGCCAATTACGAACAGATCGCGCTCAAGGAATACGCCGAGCGGGCCTATCTCGACTATTCGATGTACGTGGTGCTGGACCGCGCCCTGCCCTTCGTCGGTGACGGCCTGAAGCCGGTACAGCGCCGCATCGTCTACGCGATGAGCGAGCTGGGCCTGAACGCCACCGCCAAGCCGAAGAAGTCCGCCCGCACCATTGGTGACGTGATCGGTAAATTCCATCCGCACGGCGACAGTTCCAGCTACGAAGCGATGGTGCTGATGGCCCAGCCATTCTCGTACCGCTATCCGCTGGTCGATGGCCAAGGCAACTTCGGCTCGCCGGACGACCCGAAAAGCTTCGCCGCGATGCGTTACACCGAGAGCAAGCTCAGCCCGATTGCCGAAGCGCTGCTGGGCGAACTGGCGCACGGCACGGTGGACTGGGTACCAAACTTCGATGGCACGCTGGAGGAGCCGAGCTGGCTGCCGGCACGCGTGCCCCACATCCTGCTGAACGGTTCGATGGGTATCGCCGTCGGCATGGCTACCGACATTCCGCCGCACAACCTGCGCGAGGTGGTCAGTGCCTGCATCCGCCTGCTGGATGACCCGGACGCCACCGTCGCCGATCTGTGCGAACACGTGCACGGGCCGGATTATCCGACCGAAGCCGAGATCATCACCCCGCGTGCCGACCTGCTGGCGATGTACCAGAGCGGCAGCGGCTCGGTGCGTGCCCGCGCGGTTTACCAACGTGAGGAAGGCAACATCGTGATCACCGCGCTGCCGCACCAGGTCAGCCCGTCAAAGATGCTCGAGCAGATCGCCGCGCAGATGCGCGCCAAGAAGCTGCCGATGATCGAGGATCTGCGCGACGAGTCAGACCATGAAAACCCGACCCGCCTGGTGATCGTGCCGCGTTCCAATCGGGTCGACGCCGACGAGACCATGCAGCACCTGTTCGCCACCACCGATCTGGAGAAGAGCTTCCGCGTCAATCTCAACATGATTGGCCTGGACGGACGACCGAAGGTCAAGAATCTCAAGCACATCCTCAGCGAATGGCTGGCGTTCCGCACCAGCACGGTCACCCGTCGCCTCGAGCACCGGCTGGCCAAGGTCGAGCGTCGCCTGCACCTGCTCGAAGGCCTGCGCATCGCCTACCTCAACCTCGATGAAGTCATCCGCATCGTACGCAGCGAGGACGAGCCGAAGGCCGTGCTGATGGCGCGCTTCAAGCTCAGCGAGGAACAGACCGACTACATCCTCGAAACGCGCCTGCGCCAACTGGCACGGCTCGAGGAAATGAAGATCACCAGCGAGGCTGATCAGCTTGAAGAAGAACGTGCGCGCATCAACGTGCTGCTGAAATCGCCGGCCAAGCTGAAGGGACTGATCAAGGAAGAACTGCGCGCCGACGCAGCCAAGTTCGGCGACGACCGCCGCTCGCCTTTGGTACAGCGCGAAGTGGCACAGGCGCTCGACGAAAGCGCACTGGTCGCCAGCGAGCCGGTCACCGTGGTGCTGAGCCAGAAAGGCTGGATACGCGCCGCCAAGGGCCACGATATCGACGCCGAGGGGCTCAACTACCGCGAAGGCGACAGCCTGCTGGCCGTGGCGAAAGCACGCACGACGCAGCAGGTTGCGTTCATTGACTCCACCGGACGAAGCTATTCAACGCTGGCGCATACCCTGCCCTCGGCACGTGGCAATGGTGAGCCCCTGACCGGCCGCTTCAGCCCCGCGACCGGTGCCAGCTTCGATGCATTGATCGCTGGCGACAACGACACTCGATTGATCCTGGCCACCGACTTCGGTTACGGCTTCGTCACCCGCTTCGAGGCACTTACCGGACGCCAGAAAGCCGGCAAGCAGATCATCACGCTAAGCGACAAAGCCAAGGTGCTCGCGCCGCAGATCAGCGCCGACCAGGCCCGCGACCGCATCGTGGTGGTTACCACCGAAGGCCATCTGTTGATGTTCTCGGTGGCCGAACTGCCCGAGCTGGACAAGGGCAAGGGCAACAAGCTGATCGAAATCCCCAAGGCCAAACTCACCGCCGGCGACGAACGCGTGGCGGGTGTGGCGGTGGTGACCGAAGGCAAGGGCGAGGTCACGCTTTACGCTGGCCAGCGCAAACTGACCTTGAGGTGGGCCGACCTGGTCGAGTACGGTGGCAACCGTGCCGCCCGCGGCGGCCTGCTGCCACGCGGCCTGCGCCGGGTCGAACGGATCGAAACCACGGCTTGATGCATGCGCGGCAGGAACTTCCTGCCGCAGCCTGTTTCGAAGTCTCTAGTGTGCACGTCTGCGCGACCTGTGCGTTGAACGTGACACGGCATCGGAGCACGCATGAAATATCCACAACTGGCCACCTTCCTGACCACCAGCCTGCTGGCGGCGGCGACGTGGGCGCAGACGCCAACCAAACCGCTGAATCTCAAACTGCCGCCGAGCGACCTGCCTGCGGCAAGCTCCACCTCGGCCGCACCGGCCAAAAGTTCGACTTCGAGCAGCGCTCCTGTCACGTCACGCGACGCTCCCGGTGTGTACTACGGCGATACCAGCGGCAGCACCGGTCACGACCATTACGCCGATGGCCGACCGCCATGTGATGACTCCACCTACAACAAGCCGCAATTGCATGGCAGCGTCGGCATGGGCGTATCCAGCGGCAGTCACGGCGCGTCCGGTAATTGGCAAGGCGGCATGGTCAATCTGAGCCAGGCCTTCGGTAGTTGCGACGAGCCGCGTGGCGGCGTCAGCATCTCGGTCGGCGGCAGCAGCGATCATTTCGAGCATGGCTCGGGCCGCTACGGTCATTGAACGATTTTTGCCGTCAAGCGCATTTCGGCGCGCTCTACGCATGCATGCTGGCATCGACGCCCGTACAATCAAGAACCCTGACCGGATCAAAGCCCGACAATGGAATCGACACTTGCCCTGCTGCAGGACCCTTCCGCCTGGCTTGCCCTGATCACCTTGATCGTGATGGAGGTGGTACTGGGAATCGACAACCTGATCTTTATCTCGATTCTCACCAACAAGTTGCCCGAAGCATCGCGCGAGCGTGCGCGGCGTACCGGCATCGGCCTGGCACTGCTCATGCGCCTGGGCTTGCTGGCGACGGTATCGGTAATCGTGAAGCTGGATACGCCGCTGTTTCACCTGTTCGGACGCGGCGCCTCCTGGCGTGACCTGATCCTGATTGCTGGCGGCGTATTCCTGATCTGGAAAGCCACCCGCGAAATTCACCACACCTTGATGCCCGAGGATGGCGAGCACGCTGAAGATGGCAAGCCATCGATGGTCAACAGTTTCGCCAGCGCTATCGGGCAGATCGTGGTGCTGGATCTGGTGTTCTCGATCGACAGCATCATTACCGCCGTAGGCATGACCGAACACATCCAGATCATGTTCGTGGCGGTGATCGTGGCTGTCATGGCGATGCTGTTCGCCGCGCGACCGCTGGCCAATTTCATCAATGCCAATCCGTCGATCGTGATGCTGGCACTGGCGTTCCTGATCATGATCGGCATGACCCTGATAGCCGAGGGCATCGGCACCCACGTACCGCGGGGCTACATCTACGCAGCGATGGCATTCTCGGCCGTGGTCGAGGGCCTCAACATGCTGGCACGACGTCGGCGTCAGGCTCGCAGGGCCTGACCTGTCCACGCTCGATTTACAGGGCGCAGGTAGAATGCACAGCATGAAGGGCATGCAAACGGCGGCATCAATGCACGGCGAATACAAGGTACCCGGCGGAAAACTGGTCGTGATCGATCTGAACGTGCGTGATGGCCGATTGGCCAACGTGCGGCTCAGTGGTGATTTTTTCCTCGAGCCAGACAGCGCCCTGCAAACCATCAATGCCACGCTCGAAGATCAGCCCTCCGACATCGGCGAGATGGCACTGACTCTCGCCCTGCATAAAGCGCTGGGTCCCGACGTGCTGATGTATGGCATCTCCCCCGAGGCGGTTACTGTTGCCGTGCACCGCGCACTGCATGAAGGCGGCACTACATGATGCCCAGCGACTGGCGCGATCACGACTGGCAACTGATCCACACTTCGCCGCAGGATCCCGCACTGCATATGGCGCTGGATGATGTGCTCACCCACGAGGTTGGCGCCGGTCATCGTTCGCCGACGCTGCGCATCTGGGAATGGGCTTCGTCGGCGGTGGTGATTGGCCGCTTCCAGTCCCTGCGCAACGAAGTCGACATGGCGGCGGCGCAGCGCCACGGAATCGAAGTGGTGCGACGCATCTCCGGCGGCGGCGCGATGTTCATCGAACCGGGCAATACCATCACCTATTCGCTGTATGCGCCAAAGTCGCTGGTGCACGGCATGTCATTCCAGCAGGCCTACGCCTACCTCGACACCTGGGTGCTCGAAGCGCTTGGCGAACTGGGCATCAAGGCCTGGTACCAGCCACTCAACGACATCACCTCCGAAGGCGGCAAGATCGCCGGTGCCGCCCAGGTACATCGCGGCAACGCCGTGCTGCATCACGTCACCATGGCCTACGACATCGATGCGAACAAGATGCTCGACGTGCTGCGTATCGGTCGCGAAAAGCTCTCTGACAAAGGCACGCTCAGTGCCGCCAAACGCGTTGATCCGCTACGCAGCCAGACCGGCCTGCCGCGCGAGGATGTGATCACGCAGATGATCGCCACCTTCAAGCGCCTGCACGGCTTGACCGACAGCGAGTTGGGTAACGACGAATTGCGACGCGCCGAGGCCCTGGCAAAGGAGCGTTTCTCCAGCGTGCAATGGTTGACCGACGTGCCTTGACCCATTCTGCGACATCCTGCAGGCAAGTCGCCCCATCGAGTCATCCCGCAAATTGCAACGAGCGGCTTCTCGCATAGTCTTCCAGTTGGTCGACCAGACTCTCCCCAGCCGCCGCCAGCGCCACGTGCCCATCCGGACGAATCAGATAAAGCGCATCACGAGCCAGCCCCGCCCGGTCGACCGCACCATCCCAGTCGAACACATGCAGTGGCAGATGCAATGAGGTGCAGGCCGCCGCCAGCGTGGTATCGGCTCGTCCATACACGTGCACCTGCCAGTCCAGCGAGGCCAGGGGGGCAAAATTGTCCTGGCCACTTGCCAGCCACGGCAGTCGATCACCCGCCGTCACATGACCAGCCCTGCCCAGACTGAGCATGCTGTCGCCGTAGTGGATGCCTGTCTGGGACAGCGTGCGGAACAAGGTGAAGCGCCCGAGCGCCGAACGCGTGCCCAGTTTCATCACCCACGGCAACAGGAAACGTCGCACCAGCGTACCCGCCGTGCCGCTGGCCACGACCCGCTTGAATGCCGCGTCGGTGGTCGCCACCAGCTGTCGGGCGAAGCTCAATCGCTCCGTTTCGTAGGTGCGCAACAACTCATCTTTCGCACGGTTGTCGAGCACTTGGGCCAGCTTCCAGCCGAGGTTGATGGCATCGCCGATTCCCGTGTTCATGCCTTGCGCGCCGGCGGGGCTGTGCACATGGGCTGCATCACCGAGAACGAACGCCCGACCCACCGAAAAATGCCTCGCAACGCGATGTTGCACGCGGTACGTGGAGAACCAGTTGACGGCTTTTACCTTCACCCCGATCAACGGTTCGACATGGCTGCGCACATCGTCGAAGCCAATGGCACCGGACCCGGATTCCGCATGGGCATCGTCCAGCTCGGCCGGCACCAGGCCGATCAGCCGCTGCATTCCGCGCGAGCGAACCGGCAACATCAGCGCCAGGGTTTTCTCGCCGAGGTTGAAAAAGAGGTCCCGCTGGAAACCGCCCTCAATCTCCACATCTGCCACGTAATACAGCTGCCGGTACGTACCACCGGCGAAATCCAGCCCGAGCGACTTGCGCACCACGCTGTGCACGCCATCGCAACCGCAAAGGTAGTCGGCGCTGACTGACTCGGTGCTGCCATCGGCATGCTCCAGACTGGCCAGTACCTTCTCACCGTTATCGCTGAACCCTGTGAGCCGTGTGTTCCACTCCACGCCCACGCCCAGCCGCTGCAGCTGCTCGATCAGCCAGCGCTCGTGGTCGTCCTGAGGATAAGCCAGCAGAAACGGGTATGGACTTTGCCCCGTACCCAGATTGGCAAAACTCACATCGAGCACGGTGCGCTGTTCGCCATTCTTGTCACTTTCGCGCAGATGGGCAGCGTCTACCTTGATGCCCTGCTCGATGACCTGATCGGCCAGCCCGAACTGCCGATAGAATTCGAGCGTGCGTGCCTGCACCACCATGGCGCGCGAGTGCCGGCCCGGGCCATCGGCCGCATCGATGATGCGAAAGGAGACATGCCGTCGTGCCAGGCTCAGCGCCAGCACCAGTCCGGTTGGTCCAGCGCCAACGATGAGTACGGGTGTCTTCGCGGAATGTTCGATGGACATGGAGTCAGGGGTCCTCTGCAGCTTGAAAGCCTAGCAGAACTCAGACTGCCCCAAGATGACGTGAACCGTGCCCGGCGCATCGCAATCATCGCAGACGCGGCAGGATGCATTCGCGACTGAGCTGAGCCACCGGCACATCCGGAGCCGCATGATCGATCCAGTGCAACTCCTCGATCTCGGCTCGTGCCGCGATGGCACCACGCACCCCGACGACATAGACGGTGGCCTCCACTGTGTGACCGGGCTCGTTCGCTGCCGGGGCACTGCAATGACACAGCAGACGAGCGGAAGTGCGGATCAATTCGCAACCGAGTTCCTCGTGGAGTTCACGGGCCAGGGTGGACAAATCGTCCGCATCTGCCGGATCACGCTTGCCACCCGGTTGCTGGAATACCGTGGCTCCACGCTTGCGTACCAGTAGCGTGCGTCCGCGCTCATCGCGAATCACAGCTGCAACAATCCGAATGAGCTTCGCCGCATCACTCAACGGCTGAAAGACCAGGATTGCATGCAGCCATCCTTGTACGGCATCACACCATGGAACGGCCGCGGGTCGGCGTCGAATACCAGCGGCAGGAAGTGGCGGTCGCCTTCCCACATCGGCAGCTCCATCAACTGATCCAGCGCGACCCATTCCAGCGTGCCTTCGGGATTGGATTCGTACGGCGTGCCGCTGTATGCATCAATCACGAAAATGAAGCCGAGCCAGTCTTCGCCCTGCTTGCCGAAGCCGGGCCAGTTCAGCGTGCCGCGCAACTGCATCGACTCACATTCGATACCGGCTTCTTCGAGAATTTCGCGCCGCATGCAGGTGGCAATGTCTTCGTTCGGCTCCATCTTGCCGCCGAGGCCGTTGTACTTGCCCAGGTGCTGGTCGTCCGGTCGCGCGTTTCGATGAATCATCAGCACTTGCTTGCGATCCGGCGACAACACATAGCCCAGGGTGGCGACGATCGGGGTATAAGGCATCGCTGATCCAAAGCGTAAAGAACTCCAGTTTAACGACTGCAACGCATCCTCGCCTTGCCACAATCACAACGAAGGCGGGCGGGCTTGCACAGTCAGCGCGAGCCAGCGACCATCGACGCATGCTTTCATTCGTCTTGCGCTCGCCAATCCTGCCGTTTCGTCACAAGCCACTGCGCTGGCTGCTTGCCCTGTCACTGCTGGCTGGGGTGCTTGGTTGCGCCAGTCGCGCCAATAGTCTGGACAGCCGCGAGCTGGCCTTCGAAGGCCAGAACTACCGCGTGGTTCATCTCGACTTGAAGCGCCAGCAACTGAACCTGTATTGGCACGAGCCAAGCAGCAAGCAGCCCTTTGGCAATATCGAGGCCTTGCGCCAATGGGGCGAGGCGCACGGCCGCAAGTTGCTGTTCGCCGCCAATGCCGGCATCTACGATCACAAGTTTTCTCCGCTCGGGCTGCATGTCGAAAACGGCAAGGCCGTGGTGCCGCTGAATCTTGCCCACGGCAATCCCGCCTCCGGCAACTTTTCGCTGTTGCCGAACGGCGTATTCGCAATCTATCCGGACGGCCATGCCGCCGTGCACACCAGTGCCGCGTTCAAGACGGACGCCCACAAGACGCAATGGGCAACCCAGTCTGGTCCGATGCTGGTGATCGACGGCAAACTCAACCCGAATTTCACCAACGATTCGGCCAGCATGAAATGGCGCAGCGGAGTGTGCGCACGCACGCCAAACGAGGTGGTGTTTGCGGTCAGCGAAGCACCGGTGAACTTTCACACCTTCGCCCGCCTGTTCCGCGACCAACTCGGCTGTCGCGATGCGCTTTATCTCGATGGCAGCATTTCGCAGCTGTATGTCGATGGCCAGGGATATGCGGGCGCACCGGCCTTCATGGTCAAACCTTACGCCGGCATCTTCGCCGTCTTTTCCAAACCCTGATCGCCACTAATTTCAAGGCCGCCGCATGACCCTCCGCTCCCGGCGCCTCTTGCGCATCCTTCTGTTGACCTCGTCGGCACTGTTCCTGATTGTCTTTTTCAATGGCTGGTGGTTGCTGTCTGGCAGTCGGGCTCAGCTCAATGGCGATACCAGGCTGCCCGGCTTGAGCGCCAAGGTCAGCATCGAGCGCGATGCGCTGGGCACGGTCACCATCGACGGCCGCAATCGCGACGACATCACCTACGCCATGGGCTATGTACACGCGCAGGAACGTTTCTTCGAGATGGATCTGATGCGGCGCATGCCCGCCGGTGAGTTGTCCGCCATCGTCGGGCCGGCTGCACTCGAGGTTGATCTGAACCATCGCCTACACCGCTTGCGTGCCGCAGTCGAAGCGGCCTACGCCAAGCTGCCAGCTGAGCAGAAGCATGTGCTGGATCGCTACCGCGATGGGGTCAACGCCGGTTTGGCGCATCTGCGCGTGCGCCCGTGGGAATACCTGCTGCTGGGCACCAAGCCGCAACCGTGGCGCTCGGAGGACAGTGCGCTGGTGATTGCCGCGATGTATCTGGATCTCAATAGTGATGGCCGCAACGAACGCGAACTTTCGATGGCGCAGATGCGCTCGGTACTGCCCGGCCCGCTGGTGGATTTTCTGCTGGCGGCGGATCCTGACTGGGAAGCGCCGCTGCTTGGCGCGCTTTCGCCGGCACCGGTGATCCCGAGCGCACGAATTTTTGATCTGCGCCAGGCTGCCACCACCAATAACGATAGCCAGCTCACTGCTGCCCTGGCCCCGGCACTCGATGCGCCACGCCCGGGCAGCAACAACTTTGCCGTCGGCGGAAAACTCACCGACACCGGCGCCGGCATGCTGGCCAGCGACATGCACCTGAGCCTGCGCGTGCCAAACATCTGGTTCCGTACGCGCCTGCGTTATCCCGACCCCAGCGCACCGAAGGGCAAACGCGACGTCAACGGCGTCAGCCTGCCGGGAACACCTGCGATGGTGGTCGGCTCCAACGGCCAGATCGCCTGGGGCTTCACCAACAGCTATGGTGACTGGCTCGACTGGGTACGCATACAACGCGACCCTGCTGATCCCGGCCGTTACAAAGTGCCGGAAGGCTGGGCGCAAATTGAAACCCATGAGGAACACATCCAGGTCAAAGGCCAGCCCGACACCATCCTCAAAGTCGAAGACACCTGCTGGGGTCCGATCATGGGCAAGGATGCGGACGGAACCCCGCTGGCGCTGGCCTGGATCGCTGGACAACCACGCGCTTACAACCTGCAGTTGATGCAGCTTGAACACACGCCCGACGTGCACAGTGCGCTCGAGCTGGCGTCGCAGCTGGGCATGCCGCCGCAGAACCTGCTGGTGGTCGACAGTGCCGGCCATCTGGGCTGGACCATTGCCGGCAACAGCATCCCGCTGCGCGCGGGCATCGATCCGTTGCTGCCTTCAGACTGGTCCAAACCCGATACAGGCTGGATCGGCTGGGCCAGTCCCGCCACATATCCGCGCTTTGAAGACCCCGCCAACCAGCGTCTGTGGACGGCCAATAATCGTACCGTCGGCGGCGACGAACTTGCGCTGCTCGGCAATGGCGGCCACGACCTCGGCGCACGCGCGCAACAGATTCGTGACGACCTGCAGGCCATCGGCAATTTCCGTCCCGGCAACCTGCTCGACGTCCAGCTCGACAACCGTGCCGTGCTGTTGACCCGCTGGCAGCAGCTGTTGCAAAGCACCTTGGCCGACAACAAGGACCCGGCATTGCAGCAGCTACGTCAGCTCACCGCACACTGGCAGGGCCGCGCCGCCGTCGACAGCGTCGATTACCGGCTGGTACGCACGTTTCGCGCTGAAGTCAGCAAGGCCGTGCTGGCTCCGTTCGCACAACAGGTAATGCATCAGCACAAGGATTTCAGCTGGCCCAGCGAAAACAGCGCCGAAGCTGCCGTGTGGACGATGATCCGTCAGCAGCCGATGCAGCTGCTCGATCCCAAATACGCTGACTGGCATGCCTTGCTGGTCGATGCGGCCAGCAAGGTGGTGGCGGATCTGGGGCAGCAATCCGGTGGACTGGCCGCACGCACCTGGGGCGAACACAATCGCAGCCAGATCAATCACCCCTTGTCGCGCGCCCTGCCCAGCTGGCTTGGCCACTACCTCGACATGCCCGACGAGCCGCTACCCGGCGACAACAATATGCCGCGCGTCGCCGGCCCCGGCTTTGGTGCTTCCGAACGGCTCGATGTGTCGCCCGGGCACGAAGAACACGGCGTCCTGGAAATGCCCGGTGGCCAGAGTGACAACCCGTTATCGCCGTTCTTCGGTACCGGTCACGAAGACTGGGTCAAAGGCCGCCCGACGCCGCTGCTGCCAGGCAAGACCGAGTACAGCATGACCTTGTCGCCCGGCACCAACTGAGGTTCGCGCCCGGCGAAAACTTGCATTGCAGCGAGTGATCGGCGCATGCTTGAAAATGTGATTCGCGTCACACTTTGGTGATTTGCTGACGCGTAAGTCCCGGCGGCAGGGTATCGACCGGGACGCGCCAGACCAAGAGTCCGGACAGGGGCATCCGGCAGCGAAGTACGGGAGTCTGATCCTGATGTCGCATGCCTCCGTCATACCGGCATTCCGGTATTACGCCTTCATCAGCTACAGCCACCAGGACAAGACCTGGGCTGACTGGCTGCACAAGGCGCTGGAGAACTATGTCATCCCGAAACGCCTGGTCGGCAGCACGACTGATACCGGCACGATTCCGAAACGTCTGATTCCGATTTTCCGTGATCGTGAGGAGCTGGCCAGCGCCACCGATCTCAGTCGCAAGGTCAACCAGGCGCTGGCTCTTTCGGCCAATTTGATCGTGATCTGTTCACCGCGCTCGGCCGGCTCGCGCTGGGTGCAGCAGGAAGTGCTGGCGTTCCAGCAGCTCGGCCACGACCAGCGCATCTTCTGCCTGATCGTCGATGGCGAACCGCTCGCCTCGAACATCCCCGGCCGCGAAGCCGAGGAATGCTTCGTACCCGCGCTGCGCTCGCAGGCTGACAGTGATGTCCTGTTTGAACCGATCGCTGCCGACGCCCGCGCCGACAAGGATGGCCGCAACAACGCCAAACTCAAACTGATCGCCGGTCTGCTCGATGTCGGCTACGACGATTTGAAGCAACGCGAACAGCACCGGCGCAACCAGCGCATGACCATCGTGGTCGTCGCGGCACTGGCGATAACCACGCTCACCAGCATCCTCGCCATCACCGCATTGATTGCTCGTCGTGCTGCGGAGCTGGCACGTGCGGATGCCGAACGCCGCCAGCAGCAGGCCGAGGATCTGGTCGGTTTCATGCTCGGCGACCTCGCCGACAAACTGCAGCAGGTATCGCGCCTGGACATCATGGAGCTGGTCGACAACCGGGCGATGGCCTATTTCGAAAAGCTGCCTACCCAGGACGTCACCGACGAAGTCCTGCAGCAACGCGCCAAGACGCTGGAGGGCATCGGCAGTGTGTATATGGATCAGGGACATTTGCCCAAGGCGATGGAGTCGTACCGTGCCGCCGCTGTGATCAGTCGCCAACTGGCCGATGCGAGGCCGCGGGATCCTGCGCGGCAAATCGCATACTCGCGTGTGCTCACCTTCATCGGCCTGGTCGCCTGGACCCAAGGGACGCTCGACCAGGCGCAGCAGGCCTTCGAGTCCGCACACACCGCGTTGTGGCGTGCAAAACAGGAACATCCCGACGATCCCGAACTGCTGATCCAGCTGGTCTACCTGGACAACAACTCCGGCAATGTCAGCGAGGCACGTGGAAATCTGGCCGAGGCCGAGCTGCAATACCGGCGCATGCTCGGTCTGTGCCAGATCCTGGCCAAACGCAAGCAGGTGAAGCCCGAGTGGCAGTTGCAGTTGGGCGCTGCCCACAACAATCTCGGCCGGCTCGCCCTGATGCGCGGCGACCTGACCAGCGCGATCAGCGAGTACCACGCCGACTACGCCATCGAATCGACCCTGTCCGAACAAAATCCGCAGGACAACGAGCAACGCAGCAACTTGATGACGGCACACGCCATCCTCGGTCGCACGCTCGCTCTGGTGGGTGACAACCCGTCCGCTATCCAGCACCTGAGCCAGGCATTGGTGATTGGAAACCAGCTGCAGAAGGTTGACCCGGCATCGACGACCACGCAGGAAAGTCTTGCCCTCTACGGGTCGCAACTGGCGCGACTGCGGCGTCTCGATGGCGACCTGCCCGCCGCCAAGGTGCTGAACGGCAAATCGCTGCGGTTGTTCGACAAGCTGGTCAAGTTGGCACCCGCCAATACGGTCTGGCAACGCGAGCTGGCCGAAACGCAACTGGAGCAATCAGCGCAATCCCTTGCGCTTGGCCAACCCGAAGCAGCACACCAACAGGCACGCGCCGCTCTGAACATCCTCGAACCGCTGCTTGCCACTCAGCCTGAACACCGCGCGACCCTGCTGGCCACCGTCAACGCCAAACTGAAACTTGCCGATACCAGCACAGCCGACGCCGCCAAAAGCTTGCGCAGCGAAGCCTTGTCGGCGATCAACCAGGTAACCAGCGGACGCGACGATCCACGCCTGCGCGCACTTGAGGTCGAGGCGATGCTGGGCCTGGGGCAGCGAGAGCAGGTCAAGCCGCTGATCGCGCAACTACGCCAGGCCGGTTATCGCGACAAGGGCCTGCTCATCCTGCTGCAACACGAGGATGCCGACGAACCGCCCGATACCGCAATCCAGAAACACCTGCAGGCATCGCTCATCAAGTGATGAAAAAAGCTTTGTTCCAGCTCAGGGAGACAGCAACCGTAATCGGCAATACCCGTACTACCCCAGCATTTGCTGGATCACCCACGACGGAGAAGACCATGTCGAATATCCCAGCTGACGACGATGAAAACACCAACGAAACCGACGCCGAAAACACCAAAGCCGAGACAGATGAAACTCGTGCAGAGCGTCTGGATGTGCCGGATCGGGCTGCGATGCTCCAGCGCAACCCAGTGATCAGACCACGCTGATCCGAGCGCGTCGCGCACACGGCCCACCGGCAGTGTGCGCGATGCATCTCCATCATGTTGCCACTGGAAGCGGTCATGACTCCCCTGGTTGTTGGTGTCACCAGTCATCGCAATATCCCCTTCGATCAGCTCGCGCCGATTCGCACGCGCGTGCAGGTCTTCTTTGCGCAGCTGAAAAAGGAATATCCCAGCCTGCCGCTAGTCGTTTTGTCGTCGCTGGCCGAGGGCGGCGACCAATTGGTCGCGATCGAAGCACTGGCGGTGGGCGCCACGCTGATCGCGCCGCTACCACTGCTGCGCGAAACGTATGTGGGTGATTTCAGCAGTGAGGCGGTACGCAATACGTTTGACCTGCTCTGCGACAAGGCCAGCGTCTTGCAACTGGCGCCACGCGCAAGCCATCAACCCGATCCGGTGGAAAACCCGGGCCTGGCACGCAACCTCGCCTACGCCCGCGCCGGCATGTATGTCGCCAGCCATTGCCACATCCTGCTGGCGATCTGGGATGGCAAGGACTCCGACCGTCTCGGCGGCACCGCGCAGATCGTGCACTACTACCTCAACGGCATCATCCCCGGCGTGATCGACCGCCGCCGGGATCGTCAGCATCTGCTCGGCGGCGGCGACGAACGCCTGCTGCATCACATCGTGTGTTCCCGTAACCAGGACAACGGCGAGCCCGCCAATGGACTGGTCGCACTCACGTCCCTGTGGCGCACCGAGAGCAGCAGCATACCGGTGCAATCAGGCATGCCACCCGAGTTTCGCCTGATGCTTTCACGCATGGCCGAGTTCAATGCCGATGCCGGAAAATATGCCGACGCGATCCAGACACAAACACCGAGCAGGCCGGCTGGGCACGCGAGCACGGCCAATATCGATCGCCTGTTCGAAACCACCGACTGGCTGGCGATCCATTTCCAGAAACGCATCCTGCTGGCGATGCGCATGACCTATACGCTGGCGGCGCTGATGGGCATCGCCTTCATGAGTTATGCCGACCTGCCCGCGCAGGACTACATGATCTTTGTCTTCCTGTTGCTGTTTGCCAGCGGTGCCGTGCTGGCCATGCTCGCCAGCAAGCGGGGCTGGCATCGCAAATACCTCGACTACCGTGCGCTGGCCGAAGGCTTGCGCATCCAGTCGTACTGGCGGCGCGCCGGCATTTCGATGACCGCGGATCAGGAGTTTGCGCACGACAACTTCCTGCAGAAGCAGAATGTGGAGCTGGGCTGGATCCGCAACGTGATGCGCGCCGCCGGACTGAACCCGCCCTCCTCGGCGGGCCCTCCAGGTGCTGCGGAACTCCAGGCCACCATCAACGAATGGGTCGGCGAGCCAGGCGTCAGCGGGCAACTGCACTATTACGAACGCAAGGTGCACGAGCGCACCCATCTGCACCACGTCACCGAGATGATCGGCGCGATCAGCCTGTGGGGCAGCATGGCGATCAGCGTGTTTCTGGCGGCCTTCGTATTCACGCTTTCGCAGGACGTGAAAACGACGCTGGTCTCCGTCATGGCCGTGCTCTCGATCCTCGCCGCCGTGCGTGAGGCGTATGCCTATCGCAAGGCCGACAAGGAACTGATCAAGCAATACCGTTTCATGCAACGCATCTTCAGCTGCGCCCATCAGATGCTCAGGGCCAACCAGACGCCCGCCGTGCAGCGCGAAATCCTGCGCGAGCTCGGCGAAACCGCGCTGGCCGAACATGCCGAATGGACCTTGATGCATCGCGAGCGCCCGCTCGAGCAGGGCAAGTTGTGAACGGCGCGGCGCATCTCTTGCCCCAAGGCCAGCCATCATGACCAACCACCATGATGTTGCCGCATTCCACTATTTCGCCTTCATCAGCTACAGCCACAAGGACAAGGCCTGCGCCGACTGGCTGCACAAGGCACTGGAACGCTACGCCGTCCCCGCACGACTGGTCGGGCAAGTCACCCCTGCGGGAACGATCCCGAAACGTCTCACGCCGATCTTCCGCGACCGCGAAGAACTGGCCAGCGCCCACGACCTCAACCACAAGGTCAATGCGGCGCTGGCACAGTCGGCCAACCTGATCGTCATCTGTTCGCCCCACTCGGCCACATCGCGCTGGGTCGACGCCGAGATCGCCCGCTTCCAGCAGCTCGGTCGCCAGCAGCGGATCTTCTGCCTGATCGTTGACGGGGAACCTAACGCCAGCGACTTGCCCGGCCGCGAAGCCGAAGAATGCTTCGCGCCGTCGCTGCGCTTCCAGCGCGATACCTCGGATGAATCCAGCATCCACCACACCGAACCGATTGCCGCCGACCTGCGACCGGACAAAGACGGCAAGAGCAGCGCCAAACTGAAACTGATCGCCGGCCTGCTCGACGTTGGCTTCGATGCAATACGCCAGCGCGAACTGCAGCGACGCACGCGACGCCTCGCATGGATCGCCGGCTTCGGCGTACTCGGCATGGCCGTGATGTCGGTGCTCGCCGGCATGGCGGTGCACGAGCGCAACCGGGCCCTGATGCAACGAGAACAGGCGGAGGATCTGGTTGGCTTCATGCTGGGCAACCTGCGCGACAAACTCGAAGCGGTGAGCCGGCTGGACATCCTCGACGACGTCGCCGACCACGCCCTGACCTATTTCGAAACGCAGCCTGATGTCGGCGGGATTGAGTCACGTACCAAACGTGCCGAGGCTTTCCTGCTGCTCGGCCGCGTGCGGCTGGATCAGGGGCGATACGACGAGGCGGCGCGCGCCTTCAATGAATCGTTGACACTGGTCCAGACGCTGACCAACGCAGGGGTACATACGCCAGCGCTCGACCTGACGGTCATCGATACGCAGTTCTGGCTCGGCACCAGCCTATGGCAGCAAGGCAAGGCAGAGCAGGCGCTGGGCCACTTTCAGCGCGCGTTGCCGTTGCTCACTGCATTGACACGGGCACAGCCGGAGAACGAGCAGGCGCTCAGGCGCCTGGCCTGGATGCATACGAACGTCGGCCATGTGCTGGAATCGCAGAGCGCCGATGTAAAGGCGATGGCCGAATATCGCGCCGAGTTCGAAGTCAGCCAGCAGTTGGTGAAACGCCATCCGCAAGAACGCAGCTACCAGCGTGAGCTCGCCGCCGCGTATGACAACATCGCTGCGCTGCTGTACGCGGAAGGCGACATCGATGGTGCGGAGAAGCATTACGGCGGCGAGCGCGACGTGCTGGCAAAACTGGTGACCGACGATCCCCGCGACGACGACACTCGCGGCCAGCTCGCCGTCGCGCAGACCTTCCTGGCCCAAGTGGCCGAAGCACTGGGGCACGGTGAGGTGGCACGCGACAGTCTGCGCGGCGCGATGACCATCGGCGAAGCTGCACTGATCGACAACCCCGACAACATCATCGCGCTGGGACGCGTGGCCTCCTACTGCCGTCGACTCGGACGCAACCAGCGCCTGGCTGGCGATACGGCCGCAGCCACAACCCTGCTCACACGCTCCGACAAACTGTATCGCCAGATGCTCGCGCAATCGCCGGACAACGTGCGCGCCCAATACGGATTGGCGGCCACGCGTCTGGAACAGGCCGCACTGACCTGGCAGACCGGCGACATCGAGCTGGCGCTTGATCGCGTACAGCAGGCAAGCAGCGCTTTCGCCGCCCTGCTGCATGCGCAGAACTACGAGACCGACGCCAGCCTCGGCGTGGCCGGCAGCCTGCTGCTTGCCGGCAAGATCGACAGCGCAATCGGCAATGCGGCGGCGGCGCAAAACAAGTGGACACAAGCACTGGATGCCTTGCATGTTTTCGACGCCGGATCGCACGACCCCGACCAGCTCAACGTGCATGCGGAACTGCTCACGCGGCTGGGTCGAGACGACGAGGCACGCCCGATGATCGCGCGCCTGAACGCCATGCATTACCGCGATCCTGCCTTCGTCGCGTGGCGGCGCACGACCACACCGTCCTCCATCAGTGCCTCGGTCGCGCCGGCAAAACGTGACTGATCATTCTGGCCGGCGGCAATCACGCCGCCGACTTTCACCAGCAAGGGAGAACCGCATGCACATCAAGGTCAAGCTGAAAGGCAGCAGCGTCACCATCGATCCCATGGTCTTTTCCGTGAAGCACGGCAACCACCCGATCAAGTGGAAAATGAAGGACGACAGTGATCAGTTCGATTTCGACAATCCACCCGTCACCTTCGACAATGCCAATGCGCCGATGAGCACACCGACGCCCCATGGCAGCTCGGCAGACTCCAATGACAGCAACCAAAACAGCAGCGCGAACGGCGTCGACTACACCTACCACGTGCACCTGATCGACCCGAGCGGAGGGAAGATCACCTATCCGCCACTCCACGACCCCTGCGACACCGCCGACCCCGCAATCCGCAACGAACCCAAGTAAACGGATCGGAAGAACCGCCGGCTTTCCCGTGCTATTCATCGGAAGCCGCTGCGGTCAGCAGACCGCCGCTGACCTTTTCGGAGACGCAACCAATCCGCGCCCAGCCCGCCTCCCGCTGGCTGGTGCGTGGGGGCAGCGTTCTTCCTGTCTGCCTGCGGGCATCAAAGCCACACTTGCCTTGGCCAAACCAGCAACAAGCAGCTTAAACTGACCCCGATACAGACTATTGCCGCTACGGCGCCAGGCCATAGACACAGGGGATGGCCGCACCGCAACGTCCACGTGCCGGGGGTTTCATGACACGCCAATGCATTTTTCGATGGGTGGTCAGCACCACCCTCGCCAGCACCGCCGTTGTCTGCACGACCTCGCATGCCACCGAAGGCGCCAGCGGTATGTACCTGTTGGGCGGGCGCTCGCTGAATGCCGGCATCAGCCCGCAACCGGGTTTGTATTTCACCATCGCACCCGCCCATTACGGCGGCTCGGTGGGCGGCTCGCTGGAAGGCGGCGTGAAAGTGATCGAACTGCACAAGCATGTCGACAGCAGCACACTGAGCATGCTCTACGCCCCCAAAACCAGGTTTCTCGGCGCGCAGGTCGCGCTGGTCATCGGCGTGCCGTATGCCTACGCGCGCCTGCGCGGCGAGGCACAGAATGGCGATCAATTCATCCAGCGCGCCGTCAGTGGTTCCGGCGTGGGCGACCTTACCCTGGGCGCACGCCTTGGCTGGAAGATTCAACCCGGTCTCGACCACGCAGTAGCCTTGAGCGTATGGGCGCCCACCGGCCAATATCAAAAAGGCTTCAACCCCTCCTTCAGCCGCAACCGCTGGGCCACCGATGCAACGTATTCCATCACCTGGTCACCGGTAGGCACACCGATCGAATTCTCCGGCGCGATCGGCTACGGCGTCAGCACACCCAATAACGCCACGCGCTACCGCAGCGGCAACGATTCCCACCTGGAGTTGGCGGCGGGTTATCGCCTCCCACCGCATTGGGAAGTCGGTGTAGGCAGCTATATGTATCGACAGCTCACCGCCGATACCGGTGCCGGCGCCCGACTCGGCCCGCTCGAAGGAAGAGTCAGCGGCATCGGCCCCGCCATCAATTACATCACCAGAATAGATGGTCATGGTTTCGTCTTCACCGCGCGCTACTACCGCGACTTCAATGCCCAGCGCTATTTCAGCGGCAGCCTGGCGCTGGCCACGTTTACCCTGCGAATGTAGGGAATATCGCCATCCGTCGGCTGCTGTCACGCCTCCCGGTCGGGACTGGATGCGCATCGATTACCGCATCGATTACCGCGGCGCAGGACGCGGCGCGGACTAGACCGCATCAGACGCGCTGCTGGCGCCGAAGCGATCCAGCAAAAAGTCGATCACGGTGCGCAGCTTCGCGGTCGGCCGGCGATCCTGCGCATAGATCAGATACATCGGCGACGGCAGCAACGACCAGCCCGGCAACACCGGCTGCAGACGCCCGGCGTCTAGGTCCTCGGCGAGCACCACTTCCGGTTGCAACACGATGCCCACACCACTCAGCGCGGCGATGCGCAGCGCGTTGCCCTGGTTCGCAGTGAAGCGGCCCTGCACCGCCACGTTGCAAGTCGCGCCCCCGGGGCCGACCAGCCGCCACAGATCATGCCGTCGCCAGTACGACAGACCCAGGCACTCGTGCGCTCCAAGTTGTTCGGGGTGCCGCGGCTGGCCACGCCGTTTCAGATAGACCGGTGCGGCGGCCAGCACCCGGCGATACGGCTGCAGCGGCCGTGCCACCACGCCGGGCTCGTCGATCTCGCCGATGTGCACGCCCAACTCGAAACCCTCGTCGACCAGGGCGGGCCGACGATTGTCCAGGGTCAGTTCGACATCGACCTCGGGATGACGATCCATGTACTCGGCCAGCGCCGGCACCAGGCTATGGCTGCCGAAACTGATCGGCGCGATCAGCCGCAGCCGCCCGCGCGGGCTCGCCTGCAGCTCCGAGGCGCTGGCATCGGCGAGTTCCAGCTCGGCCAGCACGTGCTTGCAACGCTCGTAGTAGAGCCGCCCCACATCGGAGAGCTGTTGCCGGCGCGTGGTGCGATGAAGCAGACGTGCGCCCAGCCGCTGCTCGATCGCGCGGATGTGCTTGGCCACCATGGTCGCCGAAACCCCACTGGCCTCGGCGGCGGCACTGAAGCTGCCGCACTCCACTACCCGCACAAACATTTCCATGCCGGCCAGCTTGTTCACGATTGATAACCCATAGGTTTCGAATGGGTGAAACTATGCCATGTTTATCAACATGCCCGCCGCACGCATCATGAGCGCCGCCCCATCCGGGGTGCCCTACGGAGAACTGCCATGCCCATCCTGCATCTGGAAATGCTGCCCGGCCGCACACTGGAACAGAAACGCGCCTTCGTGCGCGAAGCCACCCGCGTCGCCGCCGAAACCCTGGCCTGCCCGCCGGACAGTCTGGACATCGTGATCAGCGAAGTCCCGCGCGAGTCATGGGCCAAGGGTGGCCAGCTGATGTCGGACCGATAAGCCGCCACGCGGCAGGCGGTGGCCGACACGGACCCGCCAGCCGCGCATGCGCATGGACACGCGCATCGCGGGATATGCACCAGGACGCCGCCGACACCTCCGTCAAAACCATTACGAGACAGCCGCCATGAACCACCCCAACGCCCCGTACCACGCGCATATCTACTACGTGCCCGAAACCCGCGCCCGGGCCGAGGCATTGCAGCATCGGCTGATCGCCATGAAGGCATCCGGCGACCTGTTCCAACTGCTTTTCGTCGGCACACTGCGGGATCACGAGGCCGGTCCGCATCCCAAGCCGCAATTCGAGATCCACTACACCCGCGAAGCCCTGCCCACCGTGCTCGACCTCATCGAGGACTCCGGCCTGACCGCCCTGGTTCACCCGCTGACCGACGACGACCTGGCCGACCACACCAGCCTCGCCCACTGGATCGGCACACCACTCGAGCTCGACCTGAGCACGCTCGATCCGCCCGGCAGGAACAAGGGCGTGGCGCGCTTCGGAAAATCGGATTTCTGACGCAGGCCGGTGCACTCGTCAGTGCCCCCTAACTCCGGCCTGGCCATCGGCGACAGCTCCTAACCCGCATGCTCGCTGGCGGCCTCACAACTCGCGCGAATAAACGACGAAGCCATGATGCGTGGCGACCTGGTCATACAGCGCGCGGCCAGCCGCATTGGTTGCGTGCGTCTGCCAGTAGATACGTGACGCGCCTGCCGCCCCGGCCTGGGCATACACGCCCTCGATGAGCGCACGCCCGATGCCCTTGCCGCGCAGCACCGGATCGGTGAACAAGTCGCTCAGATAACAGACGGGTTCGACCCGGGTCATGCTGCGGTGGAACAGACAGTGCGCCAGCCCCACCACGCTGCCCTCGACTTCGGCCACGAGGGCAAACATCGGTTCACCGGGATCGAAGAATCGCTGCCAGGTGGTCGCGGTGACGTGCTCCGGCAACGCGGTATCACCATGCCGGCCATAGAAAGCGTTATAGCCATCCCAGAGCGGGCGCCACGCGGCCTGGTCTTCCGGCGCCAGTGGGCGAATGATCGGTGGGGACATGGTCTTGGACAGAGTGGCGAGACCCGCAGCGTAATCTACGAGTGCCGGCTGGCCAAAGCATGGCGCGTCAGGTTCACTCGCATGACGCGCCATACGAGAGAGCCTCATCGTTCATGCGTGGCAGCCTCACCCGTCAGGCTCCGTTGCATGAACGTTGATATGGATGAGCCTGACGGTTGGGGCTCTTGCGTATGTCGCGTGAGGCTCATTCGTATCACGCGTGAGGTTGCTGAGTATGTCGCGTGAGTATTCGATGCCTGACGGATGAGGCTCACTTGCATGACGCGTGAGGTTGTCGGGTATCACGGCTCAGGTGGCTGCGCATGGACGGTGAGGCTGTCGCGTATGACACGTCAGCCGGATGCACGTGGACTGCCACCTTTGCAGGACGAGCACTCCCCGCTGCACTTCGGCACCAGATGACTATGACCCGAGCAAAGCAAGAGCTTTCGTCCTCCTACGGAGGGCGAGTTACCTTTCTCTGTTTGGCTGTATGGACCGGGGACATGGGTAACAGGTGTGCCAGGACATGGGTTACATCTCACCGCTGATTTCTAGCGCGGTGAAGGTGTCATTTCATGGCCTGGAAGGAAACCACATCAATGACTCTGCGTACTGAGTTCACCGCGCTGGCCCAAGGCCACGGCGTTACCATCTCAGAGTTGGCCCGACGCTTTGGTATCAGCCGCAAGACGGCTTACAAGTGGCTCGCTCGTGTCCGGGCTGACGAGCCGATGACCGATCGCTCCCGTCGGCCGCACTCCTCGCCCACACGCACCGACGAGGTCATCGAGCAGGCGCTCATCGAGCTGCGTCAAGCGCATCCGTGTTGGGGTGGACGCAAGCTGCGTCAGGTGCTGATAGACCGCGGCTTGGCAGACGTGCCGGCCCCCAGCACCATCACGCACATCCTGCGACGGCACGGCTTGATACCTGAGCGAACTGTCGGGCACGGCGGCCCGTGGAAGCGTTTTGAGCACGAGTCGCCCAATGATCTTTGGCAGATGGATTTCAAAGGCACCATCGCCTTGGGCAGCGGTCGATGCGATCCACTGACGGTGCTGGACGATCACTCCCGCTACAACCTGGTGCTGCGTGCCACACCCGATATGCGCAGTGCGAACGTGCAAGCGGCACTCACTGACACCTTCAGGCAGCACGGCTTGCCGGTGCGTATGAACATGGACAACGGTTCACCTTGGGGCAGTCCGTCCGGCCAATCGCGCGGGCTTTCCGAGTTGACTCTGTGGTTGGTGCGCGTGGGCACCCAAGTCAGTTTCAGTACGCCGGCACATCCGCAAACCAACGGCAAGAACGAGCGCTTTCATCGCAGCCTCAAGGCTGAGGTAATCACCGGTCGGGTGTTCACCGATCACGCTCACGTGCAGCGCGCCTTCGATGAATGGCGCGATATCTACAACACCGTGCGCCCGCATCAAGGCATCGGCATGGTGGCGCCCAGCAAGCGCTACCGTCCCAGCCCGCGGCCATATCCCGAGGTGCTACCTGCAATCGAATATTCCCCGCACGACCAAGTCGTCATGGTGCAGTGGAATGGGCTGGTGAAATTCAAAGGCCAGAAGCTGAAGGTCTCCAACGCCCTGCGTGGAATGCCCATCGCCTTTCGTTCGCACGACACACAGGAGGGCGTCTACACGCTCTATTTTGCCCACCATCGGCTGATGCAAATTGATCTACGTGAAACAACCTAAACTGTTACCTATGTCCTGGCACATGTGTCACCCATGTCTCCGGTCCATACAGCCAAACAGAGAAAGGTGGCTCGGGCACCGAAGGTGCACGAAAGCTTCTCCTCTATAGCTTCGGCAGTCGAGATGTGCGCAGGCTACGCGGTCGGTTTGTAATCTTTCCCGAAGGCAGTGGCGAACTGAATTGAGAACTCATACATGTCTGAAGCAAGCTCATCTAGCCCTATGGCCTTAGATGCTTCGCTGAACATCAGGGCGCCGCGATAGAACTGATTCCACAAGTCCTCGCAATGATCCTCGATCAATGGCGTCCCGAGCATTCCACTCGTATGAAATCTAGGTGGATTTCCGCCATAAAGATCCATAGTGTGCGCTGCTGCTGCGTGGACATAGCCTGAGTACATGCTAGAGACCGTGCGGGCAGCCGTAATAGCACCACTAGGATCATTGCCCGCCAAATTTGCATTGAAAGCACGGACTCTTTTTCGTGGCAACTGATCCCGTGGAACGGATCGCGGAGGCTGCACAGAAAAGTCGTACTCCTCTTGCCAAAAAGCATCCAGGAAACGGCGATGAAGGTCGCTGCAGTCGTTGCGAATTACAGCGTTGGCCAAAAAAGTAACATCCTCCTCTGCATCTTGAAGCACTCGTTGCAAGGACCCAAGTTCTTGAACATAGCCAAATTGCAGAAGCAACCGACAAGCTCGAAGCCCGCTCAAATACCGAACAGCCTTTAGTGCGATCGCTTGCTCGATCGTTTGCTCTACATAACGAAAAGCTCTATGCCACCCAATCATTACCATTCTTGGCGATGGGACATGCTCCAGAAGGGACGATAGCGCGGTATCAAAATTACGCAATGCGACCTCATAGGGATCTTCGTCCATGTTCTCAGTTGCCTTTTTGTTCGAAGCTAATGCTCATTGAACCCAAGTCATCATCCTTGACTAGCCACACGCAACACCAACTTCCCCCGATGACTCCCGTCAAACAACCGGTTGAGCACGACAGGCGCATTCTCCAGGCCCTCGGCCACCGTCTCCTCTGTCTTCAATTTCCCCTCGCGAATCCACCCGACAATCGCCCCGACCGCCTCCTTCGTTTTGGTGTAATCGAGCACCAGAAAGCCCTGCATGCGCAGGCGTTTCATGATGAAGGGGCTGAAGTCGTCGCTGGCCCGTTCGCCGCTGTTGTAGCCTGAGATCAATCCGCACAATGCCACGCGCCCGCCGATGACCATGCGCCCCAGCACCGCCTTCATCACATCGCCGCCGACGTTTTCGAAGTTGACGTGCACGCCATCGGGCGTGGCGGCCTTGAGTTGCGGCTTGAAGTCGTCGGCCTTGTAGTCGACGGCGGCATCGAAACCAAGTTCGTCGACGAGGTAGCGGCATTTCTCGGCGCCACCGGCAATGCCGACGACGCGGGCGCCGTGGATCTTGCCGATCTGCCCGGCGATGGAACCGACTGATCCGGCGGCGGCGGAAATCACCAGGGTTTCGCCGGCTTGCACGGGGGCGATGTCGGTCATGCCGTAGTAGGCGGTGACGCCGCTCATACCGCAGGCACCGAGCAGGGTCGGCAGCGGGATGCCGGGATCGGCGGGCAGGTGCACATAGCCTTTGGCATCTTCGTGCACGACGAAATAGTCCTGCCAGCCGGTGATGCCCTGCACCAGGTCGCCTTCGGCGTAGTGCGATGAGCGCGACTTCACCACGCGGCCAAGACCGAGTGCACGCATCACTTCACCGATGGCGACGGGTGGAAGGTATTGCGGGATGTCGCGCATCCACACGCGATTGGTCGGGTCCATCGAGAGGTACAAGGTGCGTACCAGTACTTCGCCGTCTTTCAGTTCTGGAACGGCTTCTTCAACGAGGTCGAAGTTGTCGCGTTCGACCAGGCCTTCGGGGCGGGTCTTGAGACGGAGTTGGCGATTGATGAGGGACATGGATGACTCCCGGGAGTGTGAGGTTATGTGCCGTCATTCCAGCGTACTCTGGAAGAGCTTTACAACGGCGAAGCCAGTCACCTGGCGACTTTGGACTATCGGCAAGTGAGGCACTGGGCCCCAGCTTGCGCTGGGGTGACGAGCTTAAGTGGCTGAATTGGCTACACCGCCGAGGCACCGCCATCGATACGCAGTTCGGCAGCGGTGATGTAGCGGCTTTCATCCGAGGCGAGGTATAGCACCGCATACGCCACGTCATCGACCTCACCCAGGCGGCGCATCGGGTTGCCGCGCGTGAGTTTGCGGGTGGCCTCCTCCTCGCCCAGCGCCTGGAAGAACGGTTCGACGATACCGGTGCGGATGAAGGCGGGATGGATCGAGTTGCAGCGGATGTCGCATTTCTGTCGCGCACAGTCGATTGCCACCGACTTGGCCAGCGAAGCCACCGCAGCCTTGGATGCGTTGTAGACGGTGTAGTCGGGATCGACCTTGAATGCCGCCATCGAGGAGACGTTGATGATCGAACCAGGCTGGTGTCGCTTGAGCAACGGCAGCGCGTGTTTGCAGCCCTGGTAAACCGCTTCGACATTGACGCCCATTACGCGTTGCCAGTCTGCGGAAGGCAATGCCTCGACACCGCCTGTCGCGCCGATGCCGGCGTTGTTGACCAGCACCGACAACCCGCCCATCGCCTCGACAGCGTCCTGCAACACCTGGGGCCAGCGTGCTTCATCGCAGACATTCTGTGCAGCGCTCCACGCGACAGTCGTGCCCCGCTCTGCATTGATCGAAGCGGCGACCGCCGCCACTGCGGTTGCATCCATATCGGTCAGAAACACCTTGGCACCGTGACGCGCCAACATGTGCGCCATCGCCGCGCCGAGGCCACCGGCAGCGCCGGTGATGAAGGCTTTCTTGCCGGCAACTCGTTGTGCGGAAATGTCAGTCATCGTGAGGCTCCAGGCTTGAAAGCCCTCTCCCCCAGCTCGCTTGGGGGAGAGGGTTGGGTGAGGGGGTGCTTTTGATTTTCGGTGGTATGACGATGTACGGATTACGGATTACGGGTTATGTAGTTATCTGATTTTCAGAAGCAGGAGCGCCCCCTCACCCCAGCCCTCTCCCCCGAATGGTGGAGCTATTCGGGGGAGAGGGAGCAAAACCTCAGACTGAGAGATAGCCGCCATCGACATTGAGTGCGGTACCGGTGGTGTAGGACGACGCGTTGGAGGCGAGATACAGCGCGGCGCCGGCCATCTCGGAGGGCTGCGCCACGCGGCGCATCGGCACGTGGGCCAGCGCCTGCTTGAGGATTGCCGGCGTATTGACCAGCACTGAAGCGAACTTGGTATCGGTCAGACCCGGCAGCAGTGCATTGCAGCGCACGCCGGCCTCGGCGCATTCCACCGCAAAGGCCTTGGTCATCGAGATGACTGCCGCCTTGGTGATCGAGTAGATGCCCTGCTGGAAACCCGGCACCACGCCGTTGACCGAGGCGACGTTGACGATCGAGCCACCGCCATTCTTCGCCATCAATTTGGCGCCGTGGCTGCACATGTAGAAGTAGCCGCGAATGTTCACGTCCACGGTTTTCTGGAAGATTGCGGGATCGGTCTCGGTGATCGGGCCGAAATAGGGATTGGTGGCGGCGTTATTGACCAGTACGTCCAGACGTCCATGCGTCTGTTCGACATGCGCGAACAGCGCGGCGATCTGTTCCATTTCGCCGATATGGCAAGCGACTGCCTCAGCCGAGCCACCGGCAGCGATGATCTCGTCCACCACCAGCTGGCAATCAGCCTGCTTGCGGCTGGAGACGATGGTATGCGCGCCGTGCACAGCAAGCAGCTTGGCGATTTCGGCGCCGATGCCGCGACTGGCTCCGGTGACGACGGCCACTTTGCCGGAGAGGTCGAACAAGTCGGATGCAGTCATGGGGAATTCCCTGGAATCAACGATGGGTAATGAGTTCGGCGTGCCCGGCCAGATGCGGCCACGCGTTGTAAGTGATCAGATGTTTGCGCGGATTGATACCGATGCGGGTCAGGCTGGTATTCACCAATGACCAGCTCAGCTCCAGTGTGGGATCGCTGGCGATACCCAGCAGCTCGCCGACCATGACGGCGATCGGGCCGCCCGAGGTGAATACCCAGATGGGTTCGGATGCATCGGCGGCCTGCTCGGCCAGCGTCTGCAGGGTGGCGATGGCCTCCATGCGGAACTGCGGCCATGGACGCGTGTACTCGTGATCATGCTGGCCACTGGCCCAACGCTTGACCGCCGCGAGAAACATTTCCACGATCGTGCGATGCGGGTCATCGCTGCGACTGACTTCGGCCACGATCGCCGCGTGCCCGGGAAGATCCGGCCGGTTCCGCAGCAGAATCTCCTGATGATCGAGTTCATCCAGACCCGCCAATACCAATCGCGGCGCGTCGACTCCGGAAGCCTCGACGCACGCGTCTGCCGTCTGCGCATGACGACGCAACTGGCCGGTGGCGATCAGCGAAGGCGGCGACTCATACGCCGCCAGCCAGCTGCCAAGCAGGCGCGATTGCGTTTCACCGTTGCTGGAAAGCTGGTCGTAATCGGCGGCACCAAAGCTGGCCTGGCCGTGACGAATCAACAGGATGTCGGCCATGTACAAGAATCCGCTGGCTTAATGGGAGTGGGGAAGTGATCCCCATATATACCGCAGTCCGCCTAGGCTTCACGGAACTTCAGGCCAGCGGCCGACATCGCTCAACCCAGCAGACGCTCGCACACGGCGCGATAGAGCGTAGGCAATCGCTCCAGATCATCGACATCGACACATTCGTCGACCTTGTGGATGGTGGCGTTGACCGGGCCGAGCTCGACCACTTCCACACCCATCGGCGCAATGAAACGGCCATCCGAGGTACCACCGCCGGTACTTTGCTCGGGCTCGATGCCGCACAGCTCACGGCAGACCGCCACCACGGTATCGCGCAACACGCCGCCGGGCGGCGTGAGGAATGGTGCGCCGGACAGATTCCAGTCCAATGTGTAATCCAGCCCATGCCGCGCAAGAACAGCCTCGGTACGTGCACGCAAATCATCGGCGGTGCTGGCGGTGCAGTAGCGGAAATTGATCAAGGCCTGCAGCTCACCGGGAATCACGTTGGTGGCGCCCGTGCCCGAGTTGAGATTGGAGACCTGGAAGGAGGTCGGCGGGAAGTCGCCATTGCCCTCGTCCCAACACTCAGCTGCCAACTCAGTCAGCGCGGGGGCGAACGCATGAATCGGATTCAGTGCCTTTTCCGGATAGGCGACATGGCCCTGCACGCCGCGAATGGTGAGCGTGCCGGACAACGAGCCGCGCCGGCCGACCCGGATCAAGTCGCCCAGACGCTCTTTCGAGGATGGCTCACCCACTACACACCAGTCGATCTGCTCGCCGGTGGCACGAAAGTGTTCGACCACGCGGCGCACGCCATCAAGATTGGTCGGGCCTTCCTCATCGCTGGTCAGCAGCAGGCCGACGCGCCCCGGATGATCCGGATACTCGGCCACGAACTGCTCCAGCGCCACCACCATCGCCGCGACCGAACCTTTCATGTCGGCAGCACCACGGCCGTATAGACGGCCATCGCGAATCGTCGGTTCAAACGGTGGACTCCGCCATGACGACTCCGGCCCGCTCGGTACCACGTCGGTATGACCGAGGAGCATCAGGGTCGGTCCGGCCGAGCCATGGGTCACCCACAGGTTGTCCACTTCACCATAGCGAAGATGCGTTGCCACAAACCCGCAAGCTGCCAGTCGCCCGGCGATCAACGGCAGGCATCCCGCATCGTCCGGCGTCACTGAGCGACGACGGATCAGGTCACAGGTGAGATCGAAAACAGCGGACATAGATAATCAATCAGTAGCAGAAATCGTCAGAGGCAGAGCATAGCAAGCGGCGTGAATTCGCCCGTGCATCAACCCATCAACACTACGCCGAGCAGGTGGCCTACGGCATACGTGATCGCTGCCGCGGCTGCGGTGATGCCGAACTGCCGGGCAATCGAGAACAGCATGCTGCGACCGGTGAACAACGAGGTGCCTATCCCGATCAAGGCCAAGCCGACCGCAGTACTGCATGCGCTGGCGAACAAGGCTGAACTACCTCCGGTAAAGAAATACGGTGCCACCGGAAACAGCGCGCCACAGGCGAACAGACAGAACGACGAGATGGCCGCACTCCAGGCCGAACCACCCAGCTCGCCTGGATCGATGCCAAGATCCTCACGCACCAGCATATCCAGCGCCGCACGCGGCGTCTCGGTGATGTGCCCGGCAAGATGTTCGGCCGCGGCAGGCTCAAGGCCCTTGTCGCGGTAGATCCCGGCGATATGCTCCAGCCCATCCTCCGGCGATACCGCCAGGCGTTCGGCACGCTCGGTAATCTGCGCCTGATAAAACTCGCGCGAACTGTTTACCGACAGCCATTCACCGAGCGCCATCGAACAGGCTCCAGCCACCAGGCCAGCCAAACCCGCCAGCAGCACGGCCCGATCACCGGTTGCCGCGCCGGCCATGCCCATCACCAGGCTGACGTTGGAGACCAGCCCGTCATTCGCACCCAGCACCGCGGCGCGCAGCGTATTGCCGCTCTGCGTACGATGCCGATGATCAGGTGCAATGCCATCGCGTAACTCGACGAAGTGATCGCGGTGACCGCTGCGATCCACCGGCGTGGCCGCGTGATCCGCGTGCTCCATCCGCACCACGGTTGGCATCACGAACTCGGTACCGAAGCGTTGGGCAAACCAGCCCAGCGTTCGCACGCGCAGCCCAATGTGCGGTGGTGGCACCGCTTCGCCCATCTCGCGCAGGCGCGCTTCCCAGAACTGCGCGTTGACTTGCTCACCTTGTGCGATGCGCCAATACACCTGGCCGAGGCGCGCATCGGTCGCCATGTCGGCAAGTCGGGCGTAGAGCGCGGCATTGTCTCGCTCAATGCGCAGGTTGCTGCGAAAGCGACGGGCGCGATGACTGCTCATGTCAGTGCCCGAACAGTTTCTTGAAACCATTGTCGGTAAAGCCGACGCTCACCGTGCCATCGGCCAGAACGACAACCGGACGACGAATCAGCGCGGGGTGTTCCTTCAGCAGCAAGGTCCACTCGGGATCACTGCCCGGGTTCTTGCGCTGCGGCAGCAGGTTTCGCCAGGTGGTAGAGGACTTGTTGACCAGCTTCTCCCAGCCGCCAAGCTGGCCGGCCCAGACCTTCAAGGTCGCAGCCGGCACCGGGTTGGCCCGATAGTCGACGAACTCATGGGCGACCTCGAAACGCCCCAGCCAGTTACGCGCCTTGCGGCAGGTATCGCAATTGGCCAGGCCGTAAAGGGTGACGCTCATTCGCCACTCCGCAACAGTTCGTTGATGCTGGTTTTGCTGCGTGTTTTCGCGTCGACCTGCTTGACGATGATGGCGGCATACAGGCTGTGGCTGCCGTCTTTTGCGGGCAAGCTTCCCGCTACCACGACGCTGCCGGATGGTACGCGGCCATAGCTGACCTCGCCGGTAGCGCGGTTGTAGATGCGGGTGGACTGCCCCAGGAACACACCCATGCCGATCACGCTGCCTTGCTCCACCACCACGCCCTCGACTACTTCGGAACGCGCGCCGATGAAACAGTTGTCTTCGATGATGGTGGGATTGGCCTGCAGCGGCTCAAGCACGCCACCGATGCCGACGCCACCGGAGAGATGCACGCCCGCGCCGATCTGCGCGCAGGAACCGACCGTGGCCCACGTATCAACCATCGTGCCGGCACCGACATAGGCACCGATATTGACGTAGCTCGGCATCAACACCGCGTCCTTCGCCACATGCGCACCACGTCGCACCAGCGCACCCGGTACCACGCGAGCGCCAAGCTGTTGCAGCTCATCATCATTGCCATGCGCAAAACGCAGCGGCACCTTGTCGAACGCCTGCGCGGCACCACCATCAACGACCTGATTGCCGTTGATACGGAAATACAGCAGCACCGCTTTCTTGATCCACTGATTGACGCTCCAGCCGCCGTTGCCATCCGGCTCGGCGACGCGCCGCTCGCCGGACTCAAGCAACTCGATCACCTGGTTCACTGCTGGCCGCAGATGGGTTTCGATCTCGGTTTGGGACAGTTCATTGCGGCGCTCGAAGGCGTCGTCAATCAAGGTTTCGATGGTCTGCATTTGGTTGGTTCGCTGAGGAGTGTGAGGCTGACCGTAAAGAGTACACGTTGCGGCATCCAATGTTGATGCCATCGCACCGTATAACCGCCTGATATATGCCAATTCATCGCGGTTTAACAGCCTACCGGCGTACATTGAGTCGTCATATCTGTGGCATGCGCGAGCGAGCCAGAATGGCCCGTCCGAAACATCCAGAACAGCGCATTGCCTCGCTTTACCAGCACCTACCACCTCAAGGAACCACCCGCTATGAGCCAGCTTAAAATCGGAGTTCTGGTCGGCAGTCTGCGCATGGATTCATTCAATCGTCGGCTTGCACGCGCTGTTGAAAATCTCGCCCCGGAAGAATTCGCCTTCAGACATCTGCAGATAAACGACTTGCCGCTTTATTCGCAGGATTTTGATGCGGCCTATCCCGCTGTAGCCAGCCGTCTTAAAAAGGATGTCGAATCGGTCGATGCACTGCTTTTTGTGACCCCCGAATACAACCGCTCCATTCCGGGCGTATTGAAAAATGCCATCGATATTGCCTCCAGACCATGGGGAACCAACTCATTCGCAGGCAGGCCTGCTGGAATCATCGGCACCTCGATCGGCTCGACCGGAACGGCCCTCGCGCAACAGCATCTGCGCAATGTGCTCACCTATCTCGACATGCCGCTTTTGGCTCAGCCGGAGGTATTCATCCAGTTCAAGGACGAGCTGATCGCCGATGACGGCAGCATCAGCAACGACGGCACCCGGAAATTCCTTCAGGGCTTTGTCGACAGTTACGTCGCCTGGGTCCGGCGATTCGCCCGTTGATGCAGCCACTCTGCGGAATCTTTTGATCAGGCTTGGCCTGGCCAGGCAGGAGTCACGACATGCAAGAAGCCATCCGTGAAGGGTTCATGGTTTTCATCACCGACGGTGATGAGGGCATCGGTTCGGTACGCGACATCCGGCGCGACCAGTCCGCGCTGCTGATCTATATCGAGAATTCAGGCGATTTCGTGGTGCCCATGTCGGCCGTCAAAGCGGTACATTCGGAAAAAGTGATTCTGGACTGCAATCATCTGGATGCAGACATCCGCCATGCGATTGCCTATGCCCGCGAATCGGAGGATGCGGACTATATTTCGCCAGCCACGGAAAATGACGAATAGCTGTAGTCATGCACGGCGTAACCAAACTGCATGAATTATCCCTCGCCCCGGATTTACCCTTTATACGCGTGTTAATCAGCATCCTTGTATCGCTTGCACCGGATAGCTGGCATTGAGCTGATAATGAGTGATAATGCCAGTTCAACCCAGGAACCCGGTGCAAAGTCATGGCGCAGTTCAACCTTGAATCCCTGCTGGCCCCGATTGGAGACGAGTCGCCATCCGGCGACGATCTGGAGTATGACCCCGAGTTCATGGCACTTGAGCGCGCCGCCGCGCCCAAGGCCGAGCGCGCTATCGGCGATAACGTCAAAGCCGCCGAAGAACCCGATTGGGACAAGGTCATTGAGCTTGCCGAGACCGTGCTGGGTCGATCCAAGGACCTGCGTGCAGCAATTCATCTGACCACGGCATGGACCCGCACTGCGGGCATGTCGGGGTGGAACGCTGGGCTGACTCTGATCCGCGGTTTGCTTGAACATTTCTGGGACACCGCGCATCCACAACTGGATGCGGAAGACGATGACGATCCCACGATGCGGGTCAATTCAGTCGTACCGCTGGGTGATTTGCAAGGCGTGTTGCGCTACTTCCGCACGACACCGTTTGTGCAGTCACCACGACTGGGCCGTTTCAGCCTGCGTGACTTGCGGATTGCCAACGGCACACTCAAGCTCGCCACCGAAGACGGTGAACCACAGGCATCGATGACTGAAATCGAGGCCTGCTGCATGGACTGCAGTGAAGATGAGTTGATCGCCGTCACGGCGGCGATCAGCGATTCGCTGGATCAAGCCAAGGCGATCGATTCCATTTTCAATGACCGCATCGGTACCGCAGGACCGGATCTGAAAGCGTTGCTCAGCGAGATCTACGAGCTGAAGAAATTTCTTGAGCCACAACTGGCGCAACGTTTGCCGCAGATGGCCGCGGAGGGCGGCGATGAGGTGGGTGAAGCAACAGGCGGTGCAGCAGGTGTGCAGGTAGCTACCGGAGCCATCAACGGACCACAGGATGTGATGCGCCGCATCGATGACCTGTGCGCCTACTACAGCCGTTGCGAGCCTTCGAGCCCGGTGCCTTTGTTGTTGCGTCGCGCACAGCGTCTGGTCGGCATGAACTTCATGGATCTGCTGCAGGATCTGGCACCTGGCGGGATCTCCGAGTTGCGTGTGGTTTCAGGCGTTCCCGAAGACGAATAAGCCGAAGCACGGTGCCTGCCGGATAACAGCAGACACCGCGTGACACTCGCAAGTTCGTCTGATTCAGCCAGGCGTTTCAGTAGATCCCTTTGCACTGGCTGGCTGACGAGCGCAGAAACAGTTGCCGCACCGAAGGATCCCAGCTCAAGGTGTAGCCACCAGGCAAACCCGTGGTAATGCCAGCCGAGGCAATCTGCGTGATCGGACCGACCGCCGAGTCCTGGCCACTGCCGAGTGATCCCTTGGCACTGATCGTGTAACTAACTGGATTGTCACAACTACCCAGGGCAACCTGTTGCGACACGGTACCGGCGCCATGCAGCACGGGCAGTTTCCCGGTAGCCGGCGCTGCAGCCGCCTGGCCATTGCAACTTGCCGAGACCGAGTAGCTCACTTCCAGACTCACCGGCTTGGCCACCTCCAGCGCAGCCAGTGTTTCAGGTTGTGCCGTGCAACCCACCATGAACGCCTTGCGCTTGGAAGCCACATGCAGAACGTAGGGTCCGCTCAGCAGGCCGGTGCTATCGGCCATCTTGAGTTCGATACGAGCGGGTGAGACGCCCGTCATCTCGGGCTGAATCGCCAAGGGTTTGCCGTCGACATCCGTCGCAGTGACCACCGGATTTTCACATTGCGCGTCAAACAGGTTTTCGCCGGTCAAGGCGAAAGCCACATTCTTGTCGCCACCATGCAAGACGAATAGTGGTCGATGATCTGACGTCTCCACGCCACTGAGTACCGGTTGTACCTTGGACGAATTACCGCCTTGCGAGAGTTTGTCCACCGTAGTCGCCAGCGCTGTCGCCATCGCTGACGCATCCGCGTCGTTGCAACCTTTGCTCGCCTCCAGGTACGCTCGGCTTCGCGAGACCACGGCAAGTGCGCGATAAGCCGCACCCTTGTCACCGGTATCCAGCAGGTCGAGCGGCTTGCTGATGTCCTTGCCGAGCGAATTGCGCAGTGACTCTGCCAGCACGCCCATCTTCTGGCTGGTCTCGGTCAGATTTGCCGCCGACAACCTGGTCGCTTGCTCAGCCAGCTTGGCTTGCTCCACGACGAGTTCAGCCGCGATGCTTTCACCGGTCGGACGCAGCACAAGTTGAGCCGCGACCGAATCGATCCATCCCGACGCAAGCATCCCGATCAGGATGCCCGCGCCGAGTCTGACCATCGTCATGGATTGACGTACAGCTTGGGTGAAACGCCCATATCCATACCCAGCATGCCGAGCGAATCGTCGTCCTGGCAGTCAGTCTGATCTGGCTGATCCGGATCGCAACCAGCTTGCTGATCCTGCGGCAAACGCAGGCCCGAAGGCACGATGCCGTAGGAGCGATAATTGGCCGTAATCACACCCGGATCAATATACGAGTCACCGTGATTGCCGTTCTGCGCACCACCTGCTCCCTCGGCCGTGGGGATGTTGACCGCAAAACCGCCGTTCAGTGGCAGCAAGTTACCCGTGCCGTCCACGGCGTAGAAGTAGGCCGGCGGCAAGCCCACGTTGGCTATCGTCTGCGCACCAACGCCGGTAACGTAAATCGGTGCCGAAGCCGTGCCCATGCGACCGGTCGATCCCCATGTACCCACACCGTTGTAGAGCCACGTCTTGCCTTGCTGCAGCAGATCACCATTGGTCACGGAAAGATAGAACGCCGAGGTACCGGCATCCACCGTGAACGCGCTGCCGTTGAGCGAGGCCAGCGTGACGGTCTTGTTGTTGGTCATGCTGAAACCGCTCTGCGACGAGAAGTTTCCGAGCATGTCGACCATGTTGTTGTTGCGTTGGGTGCTGCTGCCCAGCGAAGTGACGCCGGCGGCACTGCCACTCAAGCCTTGGGCGGTAATGACACCATTGGCACCTTCGTTGATCGCCCCGGCCGAAGTCAGCGCCGTAGCCGTTCCACTCACCGCGCCGTTGATACCCAGATCGCCTGACAGCGTAGTCAGCGACGTGCTGGTGCCACCATTTACAGCACCACTGACCGTCAGCGCCTGGGCATTGGTCAGCTCGAAGCTGGATGCATTGAAATCACCGAGCGTACCGATGTGGTTTGCACCATTGAGTGTGGTAGCACCTGCCGAATGCCCTGTCAGGGTATCAGCCGTAATGACGCTTCCGGCTCCCTGGGTAATCGCGCCAGCCGAATTGAGCGTGGTCGAAGTGCCACTGATCGCGGCATTGATAATCAAGTCGCCCGCAGTCGTAGTCAGTTTCAGGATCGGCCCGCCGATCAGCGGGTCACTTACCGTCAGAGTCTGGCCATTTGTGAAGCTGAAATCGGCATCGAAATTGCCGAGGATATCGATCAGATTGTTGCCGTCCAGAGCCGTATCACCCGCCACCTTGCCGCTCAGCATGTGCGCCGTGATCGAGCCATTGGCGCCTTCCGTCAAGCTTCCGGCCGACTTCAGCACCGTGTTGTTGCCGATCACCGAACCGTTGATGGCCAGATCACCTGCGGTCGTGGTCAGCGCCGTGCTGGCACCACCGTTGACCGTCCCGCTGACCGTCAACGCTTGCGCGTTGGTGATGGCAAGATTGTTGGCGCTGAAATCACCCAGCGAGCCAATCTTGTTGGCCAGGTTCAGCGTCGTGGTGTCGGTCGACTGACCGCTCAATGAACTTACCGTCAAGATGCCGGTTGTGCCCTGACTGATCTTGCTGCCGGATTTCAAGGTGGTGGCGCTGCCCTTGACCGAACCACCGAGCGCCAGATCGCCTCCTGCCGTCACGCTCAAAGCACCGGCATTCACCGCACCGAGAGTCAGCGCGTTCTTGTCACTGACTTGCGTCTTGCCACCCGTCAGGCTTGCCGTGCCGACGAAGTCGTTGCCCGTATTGGTCAGCGTGATCGCACCGCTGCCTGCGTTGATCGCGCTGCTACCGGCGATGTTCAAGGCGCCGGCCTGGCTGATCGCACCGTTGTGACTGGTGGCACTCAGGTTGCCGCTCACGCTGCCTTGGCCCACATTCATCGCCCCAGTGCTGACGGCTGTCAACGCACCGGTGCTGAGCGTGCCCAGGGTCAGCGCGTTCTTGTCGCTGATCTGCGTCGTGCCGCCAGTCAGATTGGTCGTGCCCGCGAAGTCGTTGCCTGTATTGGCCAACGTGATGGCGCCCGTGCCGGCGTTGATCGTGCTGCTGCCGTTAACGGCCAACGCGCCACTCTGGCTGATCGCGCCGTTGTGGCTGGTAGCACTCAGGTTGCCACCGACACTGCCCTGACCCACATTCATCGTGCCGGTGCTGACGGCTGTCAGTGCACCGGTGCTGAGCGTGCCCAGTGTCAGTGCGTTCTTGTCGGTGATCTGCGTCGTGCCGCCAGTCAGACTGGTCACGCCACCGAAGTCGTTGCCCGTATTGGCCAGCGTGATCGCACCCGTGCCGGCATTGATCGCGCTGGTACCGCTGACCGTGAGTACACCGCCCTGGCTGATCGCACCGTTGTGACTGGTAGCCGCGAGATTGCCCGCCACCGTCGCGGTGCCAAGATTCAAGGCGCCCGTGCTTACCGCGGTCAATGCGCCGGTATTGACGGTGCTCAGTGTCAGTGCGTTCTTGTCGCTGATCTGCGTCGTGCCGCCAGTCAGATTGGTCGTGCCCGCGAAGTCGTTGCCTGTATTGGCCAACGTGATGGCACCCGTACCGGCGTTGATCGTGCTGCT